>JACCDO012041809.1_pt1 | contig 15041 bp, 7 predicted proteins | sample 7446101 | NCBI WGS metagenome assembly JACCDO01 (sample SAMN15323440, study PRJNA562643) | freshwater metagenome | isolation source: river surface water | place: USA:Blue River Watershed | collected 2017-08-16
TGATTTCATTTCGTCACTAAAATATTCCGGCTTGATCACACTTTCAATTGATATATTGATTGATGTCAACTCATTGTAGATATGTGTTGCCACAGGAACTACACATCGATCAGTATATGTATAGGCATCGCTGCCTTCAATATTAAAATAAGATGCAACTCCACGACAAAATTCCTCGGAGGTTTTTGTAAGATTAATTGAATCGTCCTTGGTTAGTTCCAAAAAAAATTGGCGACTTTCCATTACTACTGGAATCACAATATTATTCCCCTCGATTCGTGTTGTTGCTTTTGTATCTACATTTTCTATTATCTGAGTAGAATCCCCATTTTGTAATGTCGTTAAGTCTCTAGTATCCATACGTTTAGCGCCACTATTTTGAATGAACATCAAAAACGATGCACCCATAGCACATACTACAACTGCCCTAATGATGATGGCGGCAAACATTATGGTTTCAAAAGGACTTTCAATTTCTTGTTCAAAATGAAATCGGATTTCACTAGTTTTTCTTTTCTACCTTTTGTATGCATAATTTCCTATTTTTTTCAAATTCCTAGATTATGTACATACCGTCGGTAAGTTACCGACGGAAGTTGAATAGGACAAGGTACAAAGCAAACTATAGATTACCCCATAAATTTAGAATAAAATTCTCGTAAATTCTTGATATCTACTTCATAATTCTTTTCAGGGTTTAGGCAATTTCTTGTAACTAAACATAACTCCAGTGCTGTAAAAAAGTAACCAGAGCAAAGGATAAATACGATGTTATGCACCCAATGATACCTTGTGCAATGCATCGTAAGTCTTGACAAATTTCCTTGGGACACTGGGTACATTGAAATAGTAATTATATGAGAGAAATTATAAAAATTATTTATTCCAAACTTCTATGTAAAAATCCTATAAAGGTATTGATCCCAAGTTTCTGTAGAGGATCAGAACTCCTACTAACAACCCAACTATTTTCTCTGAGCAATTCTTGCTTAAGTTTTTCATACTGAGAATCATCCAAGAAATTAATTCCTAATTTCAGTGAAAGAGTGAGTCAGTTTTTTGAATTATTGAGAGATTGAGTAAAGGGGGCGAACCTCTGCGATATGCTGATACTGCATTTATAAATTTCGCTTCTTTATTTGTTAAACTTATGACAGAAGATCCTTCCTATTATTGGTACTGTAACTTAAAACTTAAAATAAGAAAATCATAGTACATTACTTACCCATGATAAGCTTTCTTTGAGATCATTATAATCATTATCGTTTAACATACTCCTTTTGTCGATATAATAATTTGCGAGACAATCTAGAAAAATCAGTTCCTTAACAACTAATGGACCTGCTTGTTCCCAATAACTATTTTTTATTGCAGCATCAATAAATTGATCGATACCTATGTCCCCATTAGACTCTGTACTTATTGAGTTGAATACTTCAATTACTTCACGATCTAATTCATTTTTAGTAACAGGAGGTAAAATAGTTTTCAAAAGTAATTTTGCTTCATCCTTATCAACATATGTTCTACAATTATCATTTCTACAGTCTCTGAACTTATTAGCCAAATAATTTGATGCTATACGTTGCAACATAATATCGTCATCGTCGTCGTCATCATTGGCATATAAAGTTATATGGTTGTGATGCTTAAAAATACCTTTACTCTGAAAACAAGTTAAACCTATGGCTCCCGCGAGAAATATTACGAGAAAAAATAAATTATTGGTTAACATTTATCAAAAACTGCTGACAGATTTTCTTCGGTTTCAAAAACGATACATACACTGTGCGACAAATACCAAAACCAGTATATATATTTTGGGAATGATCGGACTGTCCGATTCGGCTCCGAATTTCTCCGACGGACTGTGACCGGAACTAAACGACACCAAGTACCAGGTTAGATCTAATTTGTTTACAAGTTGATGATACTATCAGCTAATTAATGGGGGATAATCTGAGCCTAGATATTAGGATTGTCTCAATCTATAGAATAGCTATTACGCGTGAATGCATATCTTCATTATACGACTCGTTTAATACATTTTATCAATCTCGACTATATTATCATTTACGATACTATTATAAATCTTTCATATGACAGAAGCAACGGTCTTAGAGCAATTACGTTCATTTTTAAATCCAGTACATTATGGATCATAGCATCAAAATTTATCACACAAATTTATATGATTTTCTAAACGAACGAACAACTTATGTGAACTTTTCAGGGTATTCAAGTACACCGTGTTCTGAAAACTGAATTCCACCGATTTTATCAGGATCCAGGATGGATTCTACTTAACCGGTCCGCTCAGTAGGATTCTTTTGAAAGAATCTTTTCACGAGGTAGTACTTTTTTAATCGTTGTATCATTCAACAGCAGCTTCTAGTGCCTTGTAGTACACTTCTTGGTATCGACAAAAGTTTTGATTGAAAAGTATAAAACAATAAAGGATTTTAGAATTAATTTATTTGCTTAGTTATTCCTTCAAGTAAATGGTAATTTATTCGGCGACATTATTTGCTTTATGCATAATTATTATTCTAACGAAATCACAAGCCGATGATACCACACCTTCTCCCACTCCTACTACGGTTATAACTCACAATCCTACTCCAAATGCACTATTACCAACTGCATTCAAAACTTCTACACCAACTAACCAGGCTACAAGAAAGCCTACAATAAAACCTAGTCACTTTGATGACGACGATGATGACGATGACGACGATGACGATGATGATGAAAACATTAAATTGGAACCAACTACATCGCCAACAATAACGGACATAGAAGATGCAGCTGTCGATGATGTGAGTACAAGTAAGTATTCTTTCGCAAGCAAAATATTATTTATTTGCATTTCTCTAGCTCTAGTTCTAATATTTATTGGATTATATTATTATCAACGAAAAAAACTTGCTCATGATACAAGAAATAGTGACACTAACTATGATAAAAATATTTCAAAAAAACATACGTTTCATGAAATCAATCCATTTTCCCCAGATGACAAATTCACTAAAAGTATTTCCGAAGAAACATCACTGCTTAAAAGTACCGACGAAATAGAAGAGAAATACACGGATTCGCCAAATAAGTATAAAATATCACAAGTTGCAGCTGTCACGACGTCATCTCATCAATCGCGTATTTATTTTAGAGCTTCAGATTTGGATGGTATTGATCAATTTACTGGATTAATGTCAAGATTTGTTTCTATTATGTCGAACGGTATTGTTTGTAATTTGCATACCACAAAAGGACCAAAACCTATATTACTATCACTAATAGGATATGAAGTTCGATGGCAATCAGTCAAATCGGCACAAAAAAGGTATAAATTACATTTAAAAGATATTATTTCCGTTGAAATTGGAAAACAGACTAGGTATACATTAGATTAAAATATAAACTATTTAATTGTCTTACATTAACTTACAAATAACGACATCTTAGCAATTTCATGAAAAGTAGGACTGCAACTGATAATCTGTGTTTATCATTAGTCACACAAAAAACCACATTAGACTTAGAAGTAAACACAACAATCGAACGTGACTCATTAGTTAAGGGATTTCAGCTAACTATTATAAATTTAAGAAACTCAATTGTATAGAATAAATCAATATTTTAATTCACTGTAACTTCGCCAATTTCGCAATAATCACCAGATACAGTTGCGTTACAAATACAACCCCTGGTTCCAGGACCACAAACTCCCTGATTACTACAAACAACTCCTTCAAGATCACAAAATAGCGCATTTTGACTTTGATATACTAAATTTATCATGTATCCAGTATCAGTCTTGTCACCACCAATTAATAGTAATGACGGACCTGTCGTCAAATTTAAGTATTCAATTGTCATTCCCCAGAGACCCAAATAAACTATTTTACTATCCACAGTTGACACCGTCCATTCTTGGGATGAATATAGTGGCACGACAGAAGTGCCACCTCCTTCCTGATAATTTATTCTAAACCAATCTCTTCCATTTCTTGACCACCATGCATCTAACCTTCCATCAACAGTCAAAATTAGTTTTTTACTGGTGCTTTTTTGTCCAATGTTACCACCACCAAAAACAAAAATTCTTGGCGATAACTCTTTAGACACGTCAAGTCTATGATCCTGAAATCGATACATTTGATTCATAGCAAACCATGCGCGGCCTTGGAAAGTGACATTGTTATTAAGAATAAGCCAATCATTTCCATCGTATGTAATCCACACGTCCGGACGACAAAGCATGCCGTCATAATTGATATTTTCTTTTGGGAATCCACCATATCCACCAACCAAAAGTATTCTAGGTCGAGCATCATTAACAGTTTCACCAGCTGTATCGTTGAAGTAATAGTGAGTTATAACTTGATGTCCAACTCGTGGTGTCCATGGTGCATTAGGTGCTTGCATCCAACTTAATGACCATGAATCATTTAAAAATTGGAAACGAGTTAAAGGTTTAACTCGTTGTGGTACATACGTAACAGTCTGAAGATACCATACTTCATTGTTTAGTGGTGAACCTCCCATTATCCACAAATTTCCCAGGAATATGGTGCTTGCATGCCATGCTCTTGGACTGAATTCTGCATACCCACAGAAATGCCATTTAACGCCGTCTTCTGTGAGCCATAAGTCATTGGATGGTTCAGGGGAATATCCTCCTATTAAAATCATATAATCATCAGCTCCATCCTGATTGTAATCTAACGCATCTATTGTGTGACCAAACCTGGCATACCACGGAGCTATACTTGATGGCTGTTTTGCATCCCAATTTTGAATGTAATAATCACCAGATAGTGATAGTTTTTGTTCCCATAATAAATTCGGTCCTTTTTCATGTGACTGCCAAACATCAGCCGTTTTAAAACCAGTTAGTAAATTATACATTTGGTACGCATCTACTCTACCACCTGTGAGCCATATATCACCTTTGAAAACTGTTGTAGAATGTGCATTTCTAGCTGTAAATCTTACACCATCAATTGCTACAAGCTCTTTCCATGAAGGTGTTGTTTTTGTGACTGAAAGCACTAATGTTATAAATGAACATACAATAAATAGAATAAGGAGTACTTGCAGCAAAACCTTAAACAAATTCATAGGACCAATCTACTTATAAAATTTCGTACGAGGTGTTCATAAGCAAGCACTTTATCCTTAATTTTTTTTCAGACATCCCAAGGTAGGTCTTTTTTTGGAAGAACCTAGAAGGTTTCCGGTATAGTTATAAAACGGCTATGTTAAAACATTTAAAAAAATCAAACAACTTTGATTATTTTTATCATTTTTAAAGCTATATACGAATCACAATTTTCTTGTTAAATAAAAAAAAATTATATGTTCACAAAGTTTGATGCAGGTCTACCATATTCCGGTATAGAAGTTTTTTTAATCAACTAGTTTTTATTATTGCTTTAATGCTTGCTTTATTGCTTTCATTTGATCATTCCACAATATTGCGGCGGCCTTAGTCCTAATTTTGGCGATTGATATGGACACCGCTAATACATACAGACAAGTCTGAGACAGCACAGTAACATTAAAAGTAAAGGGAAACTTTTGATCCTTTGGTGAAAGTTAATGACCGAAATGACACCAGATAATCCTCCACAAATGCCAAAGATTGAGTATTCTAAGATTGTAGTCCCACTTGCAGTAATGTTTTTAACCAAGAACGTTCCTTATTTTGACTTTGCCAAAAATCCTGATGGTATTAGACCATGTCAAGGTGCTCTTGTGGCAGTTACAATTTTAGTATTAACAATACATTACTATATTTACACCCTAGTAAATAATAATAGTAAAAAAGATATAAAAATTGCTGTTCCACCAAAAGCTGCACCTCAATTATTCGGACCTCCTGCAGAAGCCCCAACTGAAGATAAATATACAAAAACAACTTACAAAGAATATGAAATAGGTTTGCTAAGAGAATCCGGACAATCATTATTATTTAATATCGGTTTCGCTATGTTCATGAGCTTCAAGATGAATATTCATTTTTCGATGATAATGAGTGTAGTTAATGTACCATTGAATTTTGCTGAATCAGCAATATTTAGAAAATACATACTAGGGATAACAACAAAATCATCAGGATTGAGCAATATTTATGATGAGAAAATTGTTGAAACAAATAGTAACGAAAATCCAGCAAAGATCGCAAGTACTGCATCTGAGTCTACAAGTGTTAATAATGTTAAAGCAACAGGTAGCGTAAATGAAGTCGATTAAGTATAGATGATTCAATTTTACACAAATAGTTCTACCAATAAATTTTGGTGAAATATATGCACTAAATAGTTTAGATTGAATTAATTTTACAGTTTTGTACTTTTTCTTTTGAGTTTTATTTTTATGCTCTGGAATCAACCAAGAGCCGAATTCATATCGACTAGATAATTAATTTAGCTGATTCTAATGAAGATCACTTTCACCCAAGGTGATGAGTCCACCTAACTTAATCTTAGTAGATTCAGAAATAGTTTAATTTAGAGATTCGCCAATCAGTTTCGGTGAAGTTTCAGTCTAACTAGTATCTTATTCTTACTACATTACATTTTACATTCAGAGGAAAAAATTGCAAAACGTATTATCGTACATACCGACCGATTCCCTCCCCGGTCCGGGACCCGGTTCCCACTAAAACAGTGTTTCAAGGCTTGAAATAATCAATGAAATTCAAGCACTGTGTTAGTTTCTGTCAGAAACTTTCGGAGGTTTTCAGACTGAAACTGATCTGCGAACTTTGGCAGAAATTTTTAGTAACTTGAGCAAACAATTCAATTGAGTTTACTACAAATTATTGTTCCTAAGTCCTTGGCTCATTTGAGATGGTACTTCGTTTTGCACAGTGATATTTTAGGTTGTTAAAAATGTATCCTTACAATTACATTACTCAAGAGGAAGTAACATACATCGTTGATAATGTTGAATCTGTATATCTAGTAAAATCAATACTACATCCAGATACAGAGAAAGAATCAAAATTATTTGAGGCTGTACTGCTCTCTTTATCTTTTCTTCGCGATAATTTTCATATAGATTATAAAATACGATCATTCGTAGATTGTATGGGTACTTGTTGTGAAGCTGCACTATACGCATCTACTTTCAATTTTAATATATTGAGAAGTATAGAAATAACACCTGAAGGCGTATCAAGCGCTAGGAATATGTTAAAATCACTGCCACATTTAAAGGGTAAAGTTGAATTATTTTATGGCACAATGAGAGATTATTTCCCTAAGGATTTTGATGTTTTCTTTTTAGATTGTTGTAGTTTAAAAAATTCGGTGTTGGATGAAGGCATCGTTGTTCAATTATATTTTAATTTATGCAGTTCTGTTTTAGCTGGCTCCTACGGTATTTTAATAACACAAATGCAATCATTCGACCCAATAAAGGATTACGGCACGACTCATGTCGAAATCATACTAACAACTATTTTACGACCCGGAACACCTGATGAAAGTATGCTTTCGTTATATAAATTTGTTATTCCTAATAATAAAAAATAATTTAATTCATTTTACAGACTTATTAAAATTTTGTATAATTTTTTCGATGTCAATAACTATATTTTCTTTGGATGTATAATTACTATTTTTTTGACTTAAACTGACATTATCTATTTTATTGTACTTCTTACATTTCAAAGCACTATTAAACTTATTTGATGTAAATAAGTTTCCTATATCACTAGAACTACTTGAATTTATACCATCGGATACTAATTGTGATGGTAACCATGAGGCTATCCTTGAAATGTTTTCAATGGATGATTCTGATTTGGTAACTATCTTTTTACTTTTATCGAATAAATTAATCTCGTATGATACATGCATAAGAAACTCTGGAAGGACGCATTGTGGGTTAAGTAACACGTACTCTTCTGTCTTGGTTGAATAAATAGAATCATTTTTATTATTAATTGCTTGCTGTATTTCCGACTCAGTAATATCGCTAGAAATAGTACGCAATTTACAGACTAACACTCGGCATAAAGCTATTATGAGTCCTTCTTCAAGATCATTTTCAGAAACTAACGAATTATCTATATTTTTATTCTGAAACGTGCTAGCGGTTGTATTGCACAGAGGAGTGCTAAATCTACTGAATTTGATATTGCTAAACCCCAAATTACTGAGGGATAATTGTCTCGCTACACCACACGTATTATTATTTTGAAATGAATTTTCACTATTTAAGAACCAGGGACAATTAAATAAACCAGGAAAATTCGTTTCTAAATCACTGAAATCGCTATAACTATACTTTTGTGGATGTAATCCATAACAGCAAAAAGTATATAATGATGATTTTGGTACTAGACAGAACAAACCTTTAATATTACCAGATTCAGCTGCTGTTGCTTTGGATTGTAATGCCGACGACAGCAGTGTATGATCCAATTTAAAGACCTGTATGACTTTAATATTGTCGTATATGTTTGGACCAATAATTCTAGCAAAATTAACGTTTTCTTTAATCGCTTTTCTGCATCTTTTCGCCTGGGCTGAATCATGTTCGAGATGAGATAATGTAACTTTACCTTTAGTTTCAAGATTAAGGTGATAACTAAAATATTTTAAATCACGTAAAAATTTATATCTTGCCCTGAATAATATATTTTCTGTATTTTCATTAGCAAGTTTGTATCTTGTTTCATTTAACTCATCTAACAGTATACAGTAATAATTTAAAACATGCCTCATTAAATTATCTTCAGTTAGTCTTAATTTTCTACTAACATCATTTTTTTTTTTATAATATAAAGTCTTAGCTTCATTTAATCGCTTCTTAGTACAAATCTTAATGCATCGAGATAACAAATTATTTTCTAATTTACATTCTTGCAAAGTGCACGCTGCAGAAGTGACTTTATTCCGCACAATATATTTAATTTTTTCACTTGATACATATCTTTGTACATTAGAAGATATATCACATTCTAAAAACTCTAGGAATTCTGTTAGATTATTACTAACATTTGTCACATCAACGCTGTCATGATTATTACTCGATATTTTACCTGATGCTTCATTTTTTTTATGCTGTACATAAAATGACCGATAATACCCTTCACCATTGATCATTACGGTCAAGAAGAGTATAACCTTTTTTGACTGACAAGGAATTTGAAATTGACAATAAATAATTTATTTACCTGGCTAATCCCTATTTTCGACTTTTTAAAACAATTTTTCTTATCCGCATCAAACATAATAATAAAACCAAGTACTTTCAACGATGCACTTTTTCGATAACTACCTGAGGATATCTTATTTTGTGTACTCGCATCAGAATTAAAAACGAAATTGAACTTATTTATATGTTTAAAACAATATTTAAACAATTTTATAATACAAATACAATAGTTGTGTAAAATCAATATTTTTATGACACTTTGGATTAGAATCCACCGTCACTGAGATCATAACCGTTACCTGTGGAAATTTCAGGCGACGTAATAGGGAATACCCAATGATGTCGACCACTTATTACATCGAGTTTGATGTTAGCTAAATCAACCGAGTTACAAGCTACTTTTTCACCAGCCTCATCAAAACAACAATTTTCTTGATACCATGAGGAGTATGTACCTTGTGTACACTTGGCAAGGATTGTCGCGTCCGTTATATCACACACTTTACACGAATTGCACACGACGTCATTACCAAACAAGCACTCTGATGCTACATATTCGTCTTCTGCACATTCTGAACACAAAGAACAAGTAGTATCAGAGTTGTCACTACAAGATGTTAATTCGTAAGTTCCATACGAACATTCACTACATTTAGCACATGATGTATCCTGATATTCACCACAAGATGTCTGAGTCCATGATCCATCATCACAACTGGAGCATTTACTACATTCTCTATCAGTGTGAGAAGTACATTCCTTGGAAACGAAATAACCAAAATCACATAAAGTGCAATCGGGACCAGATTCTACTAATATATTATCTCCAGAAATTTCGTTAATTAAATTAGGAGCGTACGCCCTGTCTTGAAAAGTTGTTTGGGGTAATGAAATGTACAATGCACTTAACGGATTTGACTGATCATTTATTGTAGTATAAAATGAAGTTGTACATACAATAGCGCCATCTTTGAGCGTATCGTAGGTTATACAATAATCATCAAGTTTTAGATTGACATAAACACCAAGTGAATCATATTCATGCTCTGTTATTATGCATTTATAACCCGGAGTAACTATTACATTTTCTGAATAACTTTTAAAAATTTTAATTGAACTAACATTGACAAGTGTCACCGGTTCATCAAAAATCAAATACATAATATATGCGTCTCTATCAATATACCATCGGGTCAATGAAGGCGACGTAGTATCTGGAACGTACACATCTGGTAAACGAGGTGAGTAGTTACCAAATACCGATGCATCCCAAAGCGGTGATATAAAGTGATTAGTTGTGTCAGCAATAAAACTATCTGACCAACTTAGTAAACTTGATTGTTGGGTGAGTCCAATATTCATATATTTCATGTAAATTATCATATCCGTAATAGAAATTTGCACAGTAGTGCTTTTACTATATTGTCCTACTTCACATGATGCATTTTTCATGGTAGTGTAATTACCATCACGACGTGTTGTATTAGTTTGCATTATAAGTTGACCGAGAGAAATACTTGAGGTCAGCATCGCTTCATCAAATACCAATACAACAACTTCTAGATTCATGTCCAATGTATATGACATCAAAATTGGTCGCGACATGTCGCCAGTAAAAGGTAATACTTCTAATGCAGAGTCACTATTAACATTTAGTACCTTGTTGCCAAATGAATCTTTAATAAATGTGGATTGCACTGATACAAATGTATAATGCTTAGTCAATAAGGGGTAACTATATTTCATGGTATTTAGATCAGAACTACCAATTATAATACGTGCGGACAGTGAGTATATGTAGTCATAAGGTTGGGAAACTTTAGATACACCTGATGTTAGTGTGTAACTGTTAGTTAACGAAGACCCCAAACTTTGAATCGTAATAGAACTAGCATCAACCGTTGCCAAATTGGTTAATTCGTTGAAATGAAATTCAATATAATACTCATCAATATTTGCACTTATGGAGATTATTCTTGGAGGTGTATTATCGCCAACATAAGCACCACACGCTAATGCTATCCCATCTATTATTGGGACTAATTCATTTCCTGATGTATCAACAACGAAATTATTAGAAACTATAATATATGTGGATGCTTTACTTCTGCACAACCCAATTTTATGTTTTATATTGAATATGTCATCGTCAAGGAGTTGTATTGATATTATACTGCTGTCAGTAGACAAAATAATACCGCCGGTAAGAGTGTAGTTAACACCATCTCTACTATTCGGTCTATTTTGCAATGTTAATGACACCAAATCAATAGATGACACCACAACAGGCTCCGTGAATGTTAGTGAAAGAATACCACTATCAAAATTAATAGAAAAATACGTCAACTCGGGTTGTATGGTATCAGATATATAATTTGATATATTAAATGCAGCGGATGACTTTATAGACCGAAAAACATTTCCTGCAATATCAGTTGCAGATTTAAATATACAAGACATGTATGAAGTTGATTCATTTTTTGCTAGGCCATGTTGCAATTTAATATTTGCAGCATCGACGGCAGTGAGCTGTATGGTTACAGAATTTAAGATACTTGTAACATAACCACCGCTCAGTCTGTAAGAATTTTTAATAGAATTGTGCCTTGATTGAATACGGAAATTAATAGGGGAAAATGTTCCCGTGGAAATAGGTTCATCAAAGAACAAGGTAATGTACTCCAATCCCGCATCATAAGTAATATTGAGTAAATTTGGTCGCCGGGAATCAACTATTAATCTATAAGGGACAAACTTTTTCTCTTTCGATATATCATCTACAAAATTGCCCGACTCATCCTGGAATGCATTACCAGTATTTATTATAAAGTAAAGACTATCACCATTCACACCAACATCAATTTTCTTCAGTCCTGAAAGATCATAATCGCATAGGTGTAATGCAACAATGGAGTCATTTTGACCCAATTCGTTAAAAACTGGTACTATTTGTGAATTATTTGAAAAATAATAGTATGAATTGCTTATATCACTATAAAAACCAATACTTCTTATGTCATAGAATAAGTTATTAGATAGCGCAATATAGTTGGAAAAAACGAAACGAATTATACCACTATTCATATTAAGCAAATATCGTTTCAACCGAGGTCCTGATCGTAAAGAATTTGTTGCAACAATATTAACTAGTGCATTTCCACCAATATCCTTTGTTGATGGATTTGACCTTGTATGTACCCACGTTGACTCTTGACTACTACCTATAGTACTACCAGAGAAAACAGTAGCACTTAAAGTCACCGATATTTTAGCGGAGGACGATGACGTGATGGAAGCACAATTATTATCACTAAGTTGGACACTACTTACTCCAGTAGCTACTGAATTTAAAGACCTTAGTATAAAATCGCTGCAATTAAATGTAGTGATATTAATGACGTCACTAAAATGTAATATCAATAAATACGATGTCGAATCATTGATTAAATCAAATGCGACTAAGACTGGATTCGTCTCATCGGCTACTACACTAACCTCGGTGACTTTAACTGTGTCAATGTAATTTCCAAACAAATCAGTAATATGCCGATAAACCAGAAATGTATCATTTGAATCAGTTCCGACGTTTTCATTTACAACCAATCTAAAGTAGTCATTCTCGTAAAAGAACAAATCAAGCAAAATATAAGGAGCTGTATCCGATGCATAACTTTCGATTAATGTGTAATCTGTGAAATTAAATTCTGTCATCAAGTCCAAGCGTGAATCGTTAAACAATGAAAAGTATGAAGAATTTAAATTGTTGTCAATAACTACTTCATTTAAATGTAGAGTCAAAATACCAGTCCCTATGTCTAACGTGGCATCTGTAACAATGGGTGGCTTTATATCTCTAATATACTCACTTATTAGCACGGGGAAATCAGTGGAATACTCTGACACTGAATTATTGCTATAATCGACGAAACACCCCTCTTCAACTATCAGATTGTTGATTAAAGATTCTTCGACCACAATTTTTGCGCGATTCAAATCCGAAACCGACATATTGAGGGAAACATACGTCAGATTTGTCAACGATATCTCAGTTGATGCAGTTAACTTTAAATATCCACCTTCTGATGATATAAAAGTTAACCCGGTAATATCGTTTAATTGGTCTATAATAATTGGTTCATCGAACATTATTGTTATGATACCATTATTCAAATCTAAAATATATCCATTTATTGATGGTGGTGTTGTATCTGATATAAATGAGTAAATCTCTAATGCATTATATTCTCGTATATCAACAGTCTTTAAGTATGGAACGACTGTTGACACTGACGTTGATGATGTTAGTCCATATGAAACTCTGAAAAATATAGACTTTTCGAATATAACTCTGCTATACTTTAAAGAATTGAGGTCGTGGTAATTAAGCAAAGAAAAATAAGAACTCATCGATCCATTGAGTGAAGTTACATTATCTGTCGTCGATATCATATACTCGATGCATGAATCTGTATAGTTCTTACATGATTGTAAATAGACACCGTGAAGTGAAAAATTAGAACTGACATCTTCCGTAAAATATACATAGATGATACCATCATTGACGTCAAAGCTCCAGTTGATGATAGCAGGCCCCATTTGAATTGCCTCATACTCAGGGATGTTGTTCAAAACATTACCGCTAGTGTCAGAAGTGGCTGAGCTATTAGCCGCGCTGTCAATTCGTAAATAAGTTCTGTCTTGATAATTTAGAACAGTGCCAGATGCTTTAATACGACTGAAATCGGTGCTTAAAAATATGCGATACTTTAATTTCAACTCATCATAATTTTGAATGGTTGAAATGGACTCTGTTAGTATATATGATGCACTTGGAATGGGATAATTATCTTGCAATATTAAGCTGTTAATAACGAAATTATCAGGATCAATAGGTTCATCAAAAGTTAAAGTCATGATACCCTGAACTGAGATTGTAAAAGCAGCAATATTTGGTGCAATAGAGTCTTTATTAAAAAATGTTACTGGAATTGCATAACCATCGGGTACATTCTTAATGTTATTGCCAAAAGCATCATGCACACTGTTAGACTCTATTGTTAAATATGTTCTACTTTTTGATTTTACGAGAAAATCGTATGATTTCAACTTAGTTATCGAAGACTTGTCAAGAAATATCATCACAAACTTTTGATATTGCTGTTCATCACACAGTACACGAGAAAAACTAGGAAGTGTAAACCTTTCTGTAGAAACTTCGCCAATGAAAAAGTCATATTGCAATGTTAAATATTCAGGTTGAAAAAAAAGGCAGTCTATGACTTCATCAAAACTCACTTCCATGTACGCGTCATCTATATTCAAAGTGTAATCTACAATTTCCGGTGATTTCGTGTCTTGTTGAATTGTTACTGCAGAAACACCATAGCGATAATAATTAGCATCAGCCATATTTCCTGACAGATCTGACAAAACTCCTTGTTTAAATGATAGATAACAATTAGAAATTTTATGACATAAATTTGGAGACAATCTCATAATATTATCAAAATCTCTTGAATCAATATTCATTACAACGACGTTTCCAATAGATTCTTCCGTACTAACGGTAGAGTAAATGATATCATAATGTATTGAATCGGGATCCTTTGGATCAGCACCTAAAGTATAAAATGATGGTATGTTTGAGGTAGCATTAACAGATTCGTCAAAGTAGACAGTCAATTTGAAACTATTCCAATTCAAATTCCATTTCAAAAGTATTGGGGGGGTTTCATCTCTACTGAAAGATGAAACACTAATTGCGTTGTCGTCATCGATTTCATCCATAAAATTTGGAGGGTTTGCGGTGTCTTTGACAAAACCTTTACTGAATGTAGCATACATTGATGTTTCATCTAGACCAATAA
>JACCDO010518472.1_pt1 | contig 15038 bp, 12 predicted proteins | sample 7446101 | NCBI WGS metagenome assembly JACCDO01 (sample SAMN15323440, study PRJNA562643) | freshwater metagenome | isolation source: river surface water | place: USA:Blue River Watershed | collected 2017-08-16
AAATTATTTTACATTAATTTATTGTAAAATATTATCATAATATTATGTTTTATAATTTATTGTAATTAATATTTATTGTGTTTTTATTTGTTAATATAAATTATTTTACATTAATTTATTGTAAAATATTATCATAATATTATGGTTTATAATTTATTGTAATTAATATTTATTGTGTGTTTTCTTTATTTTTTTATAAAATATTATACATTAATTTATTGTAAAATATTATTATAATATTATGTTTTTATAATTTATTGTAATTAATATTTATTGTGTTTTTTATTTGTTAATGAAAATTATTTTACATTAATTTATTGTAAAATATTATTATAATATTATGTTTTATTATTTTTATTGTAATTAATATTTATTGTATTTTTATAATTATTTTTATAAAATATTATCATAATATTATTGTAAAAAATTATAATAATATTATAATTTTATAATTTATTGTGTTTTCTTAAATTTCTTTTTTATCTTAAGAAAAATGTAGTTTTTTAAAGAAAATATGTTTTTTTTTAAAGAAAAATGTATAAAATGAAAAGATTTTCTTTTTTTCTTAATTTCTTTTTTATCTTAAGAAAAAAAGAATATTTTTAAGAAAATATATATATATTTAAAGAAAAAATGGGAAAAAATAAGAAATTTCTTTTTAATTTGAATTTAAAAAAAAATATATTTATATAAATTATAGAAAATAAAAATGAAGATAAATATTCAAGTATCACAATCATTTAAAAATGAAAGATTAGATGAACTATTATCAAAAAATGATAATAATATCAATGAATCTATATTAAATTATGGTGTATTATTACATCTTAACGAGACTAATATTTTAAAGAATTTGAATAATGAAAACGAAAGTAAAGCACATTATGAAGAGATTAATATTTTAACAAAAAAATTTAATGATGAAAAACAAAAAATTATTGAATCTAAACAAAAAGAATTAAACGATTTATTTATTGAAAACAAAAAACTACATGAAAATTTCATGAAAAAAGAAAAACAAATTCATAATGAGTTTATAGAAAAAGAAGATTCGCTTAGAACTGAAAAATCTAAATTAATTGATTATTATAAACAAAGAGAACATGATTTTAATAAAAAAATAATTGAATATGAAGAGAAGATTAAAAAAGAAAAAGATGAATATATTGAAAAGATTAAAAATGATTATTCAAATGAATTAAAAGAACTTTCAAATACCATTAAAAATCTTAGAAATGAAAAACATTTGTTAGAAGAGCAAAATAATATTAATATAACTGCACTTATTAATAATGGTCGTTTACAAGCAAAAGAAGAATTAGAAAAGAATTATCAACTACAATTTAATCATTACAATGAGGTTAAAATTAATTTTGAAAATACAGTTAATGAACTTAAACAAAAGATTAATGAACTTGAAAAAGAATCTAAACAATTAACAACTGAAAAATGTGACTTGTTACTTAAACTTTCTGAAAAAAATACAAATGAAATCGCTGTTAAAATTACTGAAGACGTTTCGTATCTTAAAAATAATATGTCTAAGTATTTTTCAGATAATACAGGCCGAGGAGAGTTTGGTGAAAATTTTATTGAGAATTTTTTAAGCGAATACTATTCAGGCGCAAGCATTCTACCAACATCTCAAATGACTAGTTTTGGAGATATTTTATTTGAAAATAATGGTTTAAAATTATTAGTTGAATCAAAAAATGTTAAAACATTAAAAAAAGAAGATTTCACTAAATTCTTATATGATATTGATTACCGTAGTAATAAACAAGAAATTAATGCTGGATTATTTATTTGTATGCTTGATAATAGTTTAGTTAATAATGTTAAAAAGTTTTATTTTGAAATGCATAACGGTGTTCCTTGTATCTATATTGGTGATGTTAGTAGAAATCCATATTCTATCAAATTTGCGATTGATACATTATCTTATTTAGTTAAAAATGGATTCACTAAATTTGATAATGAAGATGAACGCATATCTTTTATATGTGAAAGTTTAGGTAGGATACATAATAATTTTCTGAAAGAAAATGAATATCTTGAAAAAGATAGAAAACATGTAGAATCACTTTTACAAAATATTAATTATAGAAAAAACAACTTAATTGAAATATCTAATATTTTTGATGAATTAATCAGAAGATATCCTGAAATGTCACCTTCAAAAAAGCTTGAAGATAAAAAACAATCAGAAGAAGATAAATTTAATAAATTTATTGATTTAATTGTTGAACATAAATTACAAATACCTGCTTTTATTATTAAACTAGATACCATTTTAACAATACCTAAAATTAATCAAGGTGGATACACTATAACTTATGTTAAAAATGTATCTTTGAAAAAGATTAAAGATGAAGTTGACAAAAAATTATTAACTATACAAATGGAAAATAATCCTGTATCCATAACTTCTGAAAATAATTAATTTATTTTTATAATTTTTTTTACATAAAAATATTGTATATATTTATAAATATATCCATATAATACATATTTATTGCGAATTTCGCCGCCCGGAGCATTAATGAGGAAAACTTTTTGTTTTCCGAATTATGCGGAGGCCAATATTAACTAATAATTTTTGCTCTTTTATTGAGCAAAAATTATCTCAATAATATTTTATAATAAATAATAATACTAATATATTTTTGTAATTAATTATTTTCATCTAAATCATCTAATTCTTCATTATCTAAGCACCAATTTTTTAATCTATCTGGATGCCATGTTTTTTCAATTAATTCTTCTCTAATGATATTCATTCTTTGAAACATAAAATCATAATCCAATTCAAAAATTGAAGGATTTAATGATAAACTTTTCCAATCTATTTTTTTGTCTAGATTTTCTTTCAATAAATCCATACCATTAATATTTGATGATAAATTCCCCCAATTAATTTTATCTTGATTTGCTTTCAATAAATGAATTGCATTTCTATTACTTGATAAATTTTTCCAATTTATTCTTTCGGGATTTGCTTCTAATAAATGTATAGCATTCATATTGTAAGATAAATTATCCCAATCTATTCTATAGGGATTTTTTTCTAATAGATGAATTGCATTTTCGTTTAAAGATAAATTTTTCCAAACAGTATTTTGATTGTTTTCTGTTAAAATCTCAATCATTTCCCATTCAACATCATTTTGTGGATACCATATCCATTCAAGTTTATCAGGATGAGATTCAAATAAACGAATACCATTTCTATTTAATGCCATTCTAACCCAATTAATTTTATCAAAATTATTTTCTAATAAATCAACTGCATATTGATTAGAACATAAATCTTCCCATTCACTATTTGTTAATTTGTCAATATTATTTTCAATTATTTTAATCGCTTCAGGATTTGAGATGTTACATAATTTCAATAAATTATTTGTTAAATTTAATTCACTAAAATTATTTTTTTTCAATAAATGAATTGCATTATTATTTTTAATTAATGTTTCATAATCAATCAAATGCGGATTTTCTTCTAAAATATGAATAATATTAGGATTTAAACATAAACCTTTTTTATTTACTTTTTTTAAATTCTTCTCTATCATAAATACACCATTGGGATTATGAGTGACAAAAGGTAAATATAATTTACTTTCATCTATCCAATCCAATAATTTTCTATGGTGTTCAAAATTTAATAAATTTTTACCTTCTTCATTTAATATCTTTAGTCCTTTTCGATTCCTTAAATATTCAATTTTAGTTTTATTCATTTTATTAATATTTTATTAATTATTTTAATAAAAAAATTATTTAATATTTATTATATTCATTTTTTTTGTTTTTACGTATATTATATTATTATTATAAAAAAATGAATAAATTTTGTGTAAACCTCTCTATCTATAGATTTATATACCAAAATATAATAATGGAAAACGAAGAAGTGATTAAAATACGCTACATTGGTGAACGTAAACCAAATATATCATTGTTATCATTGTTTATGGATAATGAAAAAAATGAGATTGATTTAGGTGAAGATTGTTCTATTGATGATTTTAATTATACATGTGATTTTTTAAGTGATATTCGTTTTACATTTTATTTAACAACTCATTCTTATCAATTATTAAAAATAATATTGTTTAAACAAATTTATTGTTTATCTAAATCAATTCAGAATATTGACGATGATAATAAAGTTAACAACGAGTATTCTGAAAGAATTTTAGAAATCATTAAAAGTCACAAATTCTTCTATAGAGAATGTTTAAAAAATCCTAATTTATATTCAATACCCTTTGTTTATGGTATTGAGTTATTATTTAGAAGATTTGGATATCAATATAAACTACCTTCGGGTCAATTAAGTTTTGATAATTTTATTAAATTTGAAATGACTATACGAAAAATTAATTTATTTTTGAAATATTCTGGTGCTACTCATGGTAGAATTGGAGGTGGTCTAATATTTAGAATATGTATATCTATTATTGAAAATATAAATGTAAATTATGCTTTAGGAGGAGACCAGACTGTGAATACAAATGTTAGATATAATGCTGTTAAATCATGTTTTGGTATTAATAAAATAATACGAAAATATATTAAAAATGATTATATTAAAAAAAACTTAATTAAATCTAAAAAACGTAAAAGAGAAGAATTATCATAAAAAAATGATTAATTTTAAAATTTATTATATTGTACTAAAATTTATAAATAAATAAGTTTTTCAAAATGAAATCTAATGAGCAAGTATTTAAAAAAGATTTATATAATTTTGAACATAGATGGAAATTAAGAGATTGGATAGATGAAGATAAATTAAATTATATAAATTTATCGGAAAATCCTAATGCTATGTATTTATATGAAACTAAAAAAAAATATAATCATTATTGGAAAGGATTATCTAAAAATCCATCAGCTATCTATTTATTAGAAAAAAATATAGATAAGTTAAATATACATTGTCATTTATCTAAAAATCCTTCTGCCATTTATTTGTTAGAAAAAAATCCCAGACTAATTAACTGGTCTGAATTAGCAACTAACCCCAGAGGAATGGATTTGTTAAAGAAAAAATTACCTAGAATGGATTTGTATTGGTTATCTAGAAATCCAGCTGCTATAGAACTAATATCTAAAATTATCAATAAAGAAATAATCTGGAATGGTACTACAGCGATAGATTGGTATCAATTATGTTTTAATCCAGCTAGTATACCTATTTTAGAAAAAAATATGGACAAAATAAAATGGAAACCATTATGTTCAAATCCATCAGCAATCCATTTGTTAGAAAAAAATATGGATAAAATTGATTGGTTTGATTTATCTTCAAATCCCGGTGCAATAAGTCTTTTGGAAAAGAATCAGGATTTAATTTTTTGGACACCATTATCTTTAAATTCGTCTGCCATTCATTTGTTGGAGAACAACAAAGATAAAATAAATTGGGATGCTTTGTCAAAAAATCCTTCTATTTTCGAATTAGATTATCAATTCTTTTTTGATAGAATGAATATTATTCGACATGAATTAATTGAAAAAACATGGCATCCTAAAAGATTAAAAGATTGGTGTTTAGATATTGATGAGTTGAAAGTTTTCGAAGAGTTAAATTAATCTTTAATATTAACGTATTTTTTATTTAAAAAAAAAATGATTAATTATTTTATTTACAATTGTATTAATTTCAAAAATTATAATTCAAATAATTAATTCAATTATTTATTAAAATGAATGAATTAAAAATTAGTAATGATAATTTATTTGATTCAAATAATTTGTGGAAAATTAAAGATTGGGTTAGGGAAGAAGTTGATATAAAAAAGAAGATAGGTAAACTGTGTAAGATAGAACATCCTAAAGCTATTTCAATTATAGAAGAATATTTAAATAAACATGAACCAATTTATTATGAATACTTTAAAAATGCGGAGAGACATGAAGAAACACATTTTGAAAATAACATACCTATATCTTATTTTCAAACTATTAATGTCGATTGGGATTCATTATCATCTAATTCTTGTGCAATTGAATTATTAAAGAAAAATATTGAAAACAGTAAAGATAATTCAAAAAATTATTTTTGTTTAATATCATGGAAAGACATTGTATTTAATAAAAACCCTGATATAAGACCATTAATTGAAGAAAATTTAGATAAAGTATTTTCAAAAAAATTTTTTCAATCTAGTATGTATGTTGATCTATTAGAAAAATATATTAATAAATATTATGATTCTATTGATTGGGATGCTTTATCAAAAAATTTATATGCAATAAATTTATTAGAAAAAAATCAAGATAAAATAAATTGGGATAATTTATCATGTAACATGAATGCTATCCATTTACTTGAACAAAATTTTGATAAAATTAACTGGGATAATTTATCGTTTAATGAAAATGCAATTCATTTACTTGAAAAAAATATGGACAAAATTAATTTGGTAAATTTGGAATGCAATAGTAATGCTGTTCATTTAATTGAAGAACATGTTAAATATACTAGTTATGTTCCTGGCAAATTTTTTTCATCAAATCCAAATGCTTTATCTTATTTAAGAAAAAATCCCCAATATATCAATTGGGAAGGGTTAAAATTTAATACTAATTATTCTGAAGTTGCAGAAATGTTTGAAAATAACTTTGACAAATGTGATGGTAAAATGCCATGTTTATTGGCTTATCATATATATCTGAGAGTAAAAGATAAAATAGATAATAATGTTAAATATGAAAAATTCTTTGGTTTTTTAAAATTTGGTTTATTTTTAAATAATGATATTTTTGAATTAAATTATGATTTTATGAAAAATAGGTCTGATTTGATTAAAAAAGAATTAATACAAAAAACGTGGCATCCTAGAAGATTTAGAGATTGGTGTTTTGATATTGATGAGTTGAAAGTTTTTGAAGATTTAAATTAATTTTTATTTTTATATTTTTAGCAAGTATTTTATGCTAAAAATATATTATTATAATTTTTATTGCTAAATAAAGCGCTACTTGGATAAAAAATTTTTATATTTTTTTTATAATATGTATAAATTCTTTTATACAATAACTTATTGGTAATAATCATATTATATACTATATAATACCTATTTATTGCGATTTTCGCCCCGGAGCGTTGTGAATAATCATTGAGCTTTAGCGAAATGATTATGAACAATGCGGAGGCCAGTGATTACTTGATAAATTTGGTTCTTTTATTGAACCAAATTTATTATTAAAAATATATATTATAAATTAAATTTTATGATAACGTAAAATAAAAAAATAAAAAAATGATTTTTATATATATTAAATTTTAATAATTAAAAATTTTAATTAATTTTTATCAAAATATGATTATTAAAGTTTTCACACCTGAAGAATGTCAGGAGATTATGCGTCTTTCTGATGGTTTTTTTGATAAATACCGTTCTAGACACCCAGAATCCTTACAAATTTATTATGATAGAGTGAAGAATCATGTGAAGTCTTATTTGACATCTAATGATATTACTATTTCAGAATCTCTACCTTGTCAATTTATCATGGCCACATCTAGCACAAAAAATGCTAAGGAGTGGCATCATGATGATGTAACAATTCTTAATTTTATTATATCTATTCAAGGAGAGGGAACAAAGGTTCTCATTAATGGTAATATTGAAACATTGACTCCTGGATATGGATGTATGATTGTAGGTGATCAGGGTTATACAATGTGCGGATTAAAACCGGTATTACATTGTGGACCACCTGTTGATGAAAATAGATGTGTGATGAAATTTGTGATAGTCCCTAATCCTGAAATTACCAAAGATATCACTGGTCCTTCTGTTTGCGAATATAATTCTGAGGAATACAAAAAGAGAACCATTGAATTGGAGTTAATGCTGGAAAATGATTTAAAAATCATTCAATCCATTTAAAAAATATTTTTTGAAATAATAATTTTATAATTTATATTTATATTTTTTTATAAAGTCACTCAATTTAAGCCTGATTGACTGTTTCGTCGAAGCGTTCTGATGTTATAGGGACTATTTCGTCAAAATATACGGATGATTCTAACAAATTATTAAAGATTAGAGTATATTGTCTCCTCTTATTATTAGCATCAACATCTCCGATATAATTTAACCTTCGAGTGATCGTCACTAATACATCAATTTTATCTCTCCAATAATCAGATGAGAGAGGTTCACGACCAGGTATCTTCGCGATATCGCACATGCGACAATAAATGTTCCCAAATAATCTAGATAGTTCGGGACCAGACATCGTATCAATACGTCCTAATCTATCTCTTAATAAAGCTTCTAAGTATTCAACATGTGGAGCCATTTTTTTCTTCAATGTTATTTTATATTCTGGTATTAAAAATATTTTGTTAATTTTATAACTATCATTTTTTATATTTAAATTTATACGTAAAATATTTTTTACAATAACTTCTTGTTAATAATCTTATTATTTAACTATATTATAACGATTTATTGTGAATTTCGCCGCCCGGAGCGTTGTGAATAATCATTGAGCTTTAGCGAAATGATTATGAACAATGCGGAGGCCAGTGATTACTTGATAAATTAGGCTTTTTTTAGCCTAATTTATTACTAAAAATTATAAAAAATTAATTTATTAATTTTTTTGTGAAATTCAGATTGCACCAATCACACCAACTTTCCCGAAACTTTATATTATAATTTATTTTTTATTTTTTAAAAATATTTAAAAAATAAAATGTTTTAAAAAATATGGTTCAATTGGTGCATTTGGTGCAACATATTTTTACAATAGATTACTTAATTTTTATATTTTTAATTATTTTTACAATATATTAATGGTATTTATAAAATAATAATAAAATTATATAAAGTTTATTGTGAAAAATAAAATGGGCAAAATGGGCACAAATGGGCACGTTTTTTAGAACCTTTTTTTTATTATATATATATTTTAAAAAAATAATTTTGTAGAAGGTTGTATAAAAATAAGGTTTAGAAAAATGTGCCCATTTGTGCCCATTTTGCCCATTTTTAATTATACAAGGTTTAACAATTTTTTAAAAAAACATAATTAATTATAGTGTGTTTAACAATAATTAATTTTATAAAAAAAGTATATAATATATATAATATATAATATATATAAATTTTTAGATATTAATAATATTTAGATTTTGTTTTAGTCTTATTCCAAAAAAACACATTTTATCTCTCAATAAAAGTTCCCCTCCTTTATATCTTTTTTTATGAACATTTATGTTAGATAACTCTAATGTTATTTTTTTTTTGTCCGAAAATGTATTAAAAACATCATTGCATGAAACAACGTCATTTATATTTCCTGTCACTTCATAAATTTCCTTAAATTGATTAATCAATGATACAATTGAGTCATCGTTTGAAGAATCTCTCATTATTTCAACTTTTGAATTTTTCCAATTTTCCATTAATAAATAAACAATAGCATTTGAATATTCAACTGTTTTCATTTTATCTTTAATATTAGGGTCACTTACTCTATAAAATTGTGTATCTTCTCCTATCTGATTTAAATAATCAATCTGTTCCTTTGTTTTAAATTGAACAGTACTTTCAAATTCTAAACAAGTCTCAAATACATCATTGTTATCAGCTAATAAACTTGAGTTTCCTTTTATGTAAAATGTAGTATCTATTAAAAAATGTAAATCAAATCTATCAAAATTTCTTCTTGCTATAATCTCATCTCCACCTCCTGATAATTTTTTTAAAATTTTACTATTTATTGCCAATCCCGAATTTGTTGTAGGGATTTCTTGTGATATTGCTAAACGAACAAATTCTAAATCTATTAACCAATATAATTTTTTACTAGCATCTAAACATTCTGATCCATTTGTTATTTTAGATGTTAATAAATTACTTAGTTCAAAACCCGTCACATATTGACCAAATCCATTTTTTAATAAATCATATTCAACACCTTTACCACAATTTCTATTTCCTAAATAAGAACCCCATGTTTTATCATCATTATTTCCAGTAATTCCTCGACTTAAAAATTGTAAAGCCTTCTCCATTTTTTCTCCATATAAAGGTTCAAATAATGATTTTTTTATGTCTTCAATAATAGCTCGATTTGGAGCATTAAAATAATCATGATAATTCCTATTTATTCGAATTGTTGTATAAATTGAATTTTCAGGTAAATCTTCCCAAAGTGTAAAAGTTTTTGTTTTAAAATCTAATACACCATCTAAAAAACAAAGTTTATTTTTTGTGGTTGTATGAAATTTTTCATATATGTCGTCATTAATATTTTTAATATCGAATAATAATACTTCTAAACATTTAAATATTGAATTAGCTCTAGGAGTATTAGTTGTAAAATCTTGTAATTGATTTTTTTCATCTCTTTTTTTAATATTTGATTTATAAATCATATTCATTAAATAATATTTAATAAAATTTATATCATAATACCAAATAAAATTATGTTTTAAAAACAATCTGTTTTTATATATAAAAACCTTGTTATTTAATCTTTTTAATATTATTTGTGCAGCACTTAAATCATCTTTAGCCTCTTCAACTTCATACTCTAAATTAATATTATCAATAATGTTATTATTTTCTTTATTCTTTTCTTCATTTTTCTCATTTAATTCTTCATTTTCTTTTGCTAAATAAATTATAGTCCCCATCGTATTTTTAGTATTATTTTGTGCTCTTTCTTTAACATTATTTTCAATATATTCATTTACTCTTTCTTCATCATATCCTTCTCCTGCTTTTTGTGACCAATAATGTATCAATTCATTCCTGTCTCCTATTGTAAATTTAATATTTTTATTCTTATATTCACTCCATGTATTATAAATAGCATAGACAACTGAACACCATGTTTCATAAGGTCCTGCTAATTCAGGATTTATTTTATCTATTAATGATTTAATCTCTTCTTTTGTATATATTTTATTCTCATTCTTTTCATCGTTTTCAATAATACCAAATACTTTTTTGTTTACATCATCATTATTTATTTCTTCTTCAATTTTAGTGTCAGGGTTTATATTAATTTCATTAACAATAATATTTGTTTTATTAGTTTTTATTTTTTTAATATTATTTATAACATTGTTACTTATCTTTTTTCTTCCTATTCTCCATCCACTTTCATCATTATTTAAATCTAAATATGTTTTTATATCATTCCAATCATATAATGTGTAGTCTCCTGATGTTCTAAAATTATATATTATTGCTTCCGGGTTTACCCATAAATTGTTTCCTACACCTGCTATTACATCAACTTCATATTTCTTATCTTTCCATATTTTAGTACCTACATTAATCCATTGTGGTAAGTTTTTAATTTTAATAAAAATATGTATACCTTTGGTATTACCTTTTTTCCAAGGACAATCTTTAAAAAATCCAAATTTATCAATATGATCGATATCTTTTTCATCAACATCTATTACAATAAATTCACTGTATTTTATATATAATGAATAGATTGGATATATAGGATTTTCCGGTTCTTTCTTAATTATTTTACTAAAATTATTACCTTTATAATCACTATTTAATATATTATTTCTTACTACTTCAACATCAAATTTGTGACTGTTAAAATCATAAAAATTACAAAAATAATATTCTTTCTTCCTGTTTTTCATTTTTATTATCTCCTGTTCAATTTCTTCAATTGTATAATCATTATGATCTTCTTTTACTTCTTTCTTTATAATACCATCTTTATTGGTAAATGTAGTATATACTCGTGGTAAATACGGTATCTTTATCTGTTCTATGAATTCTAATATTTTTGTTTCTGACATTTTGTTTATATATTATTTTTTCTTATATTATATAAACATATTTTTTTAAGTTCAAAATTATCTCAAAATTAATAATTAATTATTTATTAATTGATAAAAAAAAATATTATTTATTTTATTTTTTATTTTTAGCATAATATTCACGTCTTTTCTGTCTAACATATTCTCTATAATTTTCATCAGTTTGATATCTTATTTTATTATTTTCTGATATCTTTTTGTTTAACTCTTCTTTGTTCTTTTCTCTATATTTTTTCAAAGCACGTTTTACACTCTCTTCTTTTTTCAAATCTTTATCCATTTCAACAATTTTTATAACTGTTTTCACATCTTTACCCTCTTCATCTTTTTCAAATAATATTTTTTCATCTAAAACTTTGTATTTTGAAATATCAAATGCCTGTAAATTCTCATCCATTTTTATATTATATTTATCTAATTTATTAGAAAGATTATTTTCTTTAAATTGAATTATTAAAAAATATTTAAGTTACAATTAAAAATAAATAATTAAATATATTATTTATATGATAATAAAAATTATAAAATTTAATAATTCATAAATTCTTTTATTTCTCCATCTTTCTTCTTGTAAATAAGTCTTATTTTTAATCCTTTCTTTCTAACTATGTATAAAATTTTTTTCATCAATGTTTCTGTACTTGAAGATTTTACAGAGATATTTAGTCTTACACAATAATAATATTTTTGTCTATTTTTTTGTTCGTCACTTGGTTTTCCAGGGAAAATACTAACAAATCTTCTAGTAAATAATTCTTCGTCACCTAATAAACTATACAAATATAATAATAAACTTTTCCATATTACCGTTGTCACTCTAAAATTATCTACATATGCATCTTCTAATTTACAATATTTAACATCTTTTATCAAATCTTTTTCTACATTATTAAATAAAAAATTAATAGATTTAGAATTATCATTGTCAATATCATTTTCCAAATCATCATCATTATCATTGGTTATATCAGAATCCGAATCATAATCATATTCTTCAATATTTGTTTTATCAGAATTATTTTGTGCCGGTAAAATATCTTTTTGTTTATAACTAAATTCAATATTTTTATAAATTTGTTCCTTTTTCTTTATTAAAATTAATTGATTTGTTGAAGAATCTAATTCAATATCATATTTATCAATATTTTTTATAATAATTTTAGAATCTTCACTAATAATATTCAATCCATCTATTTTAATGTTCATTTTCTATTTTTCAAATTATTTTATAATATCCTATTTTTTTTAAGTTTATAATAAAAAACAAATTATTCACATCGATTCAACTAATGTAGATTATCCATACCTAAATGTACTCTCAGACTCATCTAGTGACAGCTCTTTTTCATAAACTTCTACAAAGTCAACGAATTCCATACCTCGCTTCCGTGCTAGACGATCTAAACGCAAGGGATGATAAAAAAACGGTATTATTTCCATTACACATGCTTTTCTCATTTTGTTGATTTTATTACATTCTCTATAAATCTCACCTAAAATTCTACAAAACTTTTTTTTTTGAGCTCTTGTTAATACATAATCATGATAAATTTCTTCTTCATGTGTTCGCCAAGTATACTCATCTATATCATACATTGTGATTTTATTTTCTATTATCGTTAGTGTTGATGAATTTCTGTTGTACTCAATTTTATATTTTAGATCACTTATATATGAAAAATTTGTTTTTCTTTCTCTTCTAGCATATGAAAACCATCTTAATGATATTTCATTCTCATCTTCATAACGACATCCAAAATCAAAATTTTCTCTAAAACTATCATCATGTTTAAATGACTTATATAAAATCTGTGAATTTTGTTCATCATAATCAATATTTGATAACTCATTTTTTAGGATAAGACCTATCTTGAAAAGTCCTGAATGCAAGTCAATTAGTCCGCATACAAAAATTATCTTAAGTCCATCTGAAAATTCAAGTTCGACACCCACCATATTATGGACGTCTCTAAACGGGACAATCTTGTAAGATACAATCATTTTTATGTTATCAACTACAGATAATTTTAATTGTATATATAAAAAAATAATAAATATTAACTAACAAAAATCAAATTTTTTTAAGTAAAAATATAATAACGTAAATAAATATAAAAAATTTGAAATATAAAAATTTAACACAATATTTTTACATATATTTAATTAATTTAATTGTGATGAGCAATTTTGATTGTATTGTTTGTTTTGAAAATTATAGAGAAACTAACCAATGCACAAATAGATGTCCTAACTCTTCTGATCACAAAATCTGCATGGATTGTTATGTTCAGATAGCATTTAAGTGTACTCAAGATAATGAGAATTTTTGTTGTCCTTATTGTAGATGCTTGATTCAGAAAGTAGAAAGCATTAACTTATCTTCTGATGAGTTACAACGCATTTTTCCAAAGAATATTACAAGTCGTAATGGTAAAAGACATGGTTTAACCGAGATATTCTTTATGGATGGTTCTATCATGGAAAGAATTAATTATTCAAACAACAAGCGACACGGTAAAACTATTCAATATTATCCAAATGGTTCTATTCGAAGTGAATTCAATTATTTTGGTGGAAAACTTCAAGGAGTAAGCAGAATGTATTATTTCGATGGTAAACTCCAGATAGAATGTCACTACAAACAGGATAAACTCCATGGTATTTACAAGAAATGGAACAATGAAGGATTTAAAATCTTGCATAATAACTATAAAAACGGAAAGTTAGATGGAGAATGCTTCGAATATTTTTATGAAGCTTCCCATGAATGGGAAATACTAGACACCGATGGGAATGTTTTAAACACAGGAGCTCCTATTATTATTAAGGAATGTCAAGAAACATTATACAGGGATAACGAAGTTATTAATTCACAAGTATACAGATGTCAAAATATAAAATTGAATTATCTATGAATTAATAATAATAATTATAAAAAAGAATGAACTAATAGTGATAATATAAAAATTTTGTTTTAATTAGTATTCACTCCACCTCTACATAAAGGACATAGTGCCTTTTTATTATGATTAAATAATGTTTTTAAACATTTTCCATGAAAAACATGTCCACAACTATTTATTTTTTTAAGAGGATTATCTACATAATCTCCCATTTTTTCTAAACAAATAGCACATTTTTCATTCTCATAATTTTCACTACCCGAATCTATACTCACTACTCCAGGTAAATCTACAATTTTCTT
>JACCDO011715342.1_pt1 | contig 15037 bp, 15 predicted proteins | sample 7446101 | NCBI WGS metagenome assembly JACCDO01 (sample SAMN15323440, study PRJNA562643) | freshwater metagenome | isolation source: river surface water | place: USA:Blue River Watershed | collected 2017-08-16
CCATCAGCCCGGCCAGTTTTTCTTTGAAGCGAATCCCTGTGTGCAGCGTCATCGCGCAACCTTGCGAGAATCCTGCGAGCACAATACGGCTGCTTGGAACACCGCGCGCATTTTCACGGGCGATGAGTGCGTGGATCGCTTGCTCAGAGGCTCGTATACCGGTTTCATCTTCACGCTTCACGAGATTGGGCGTCAGGATGTCGTACCAAGAGCGCATCGCCATACCACCGTTGATCGTCACCGGTTGAATTGTTGCGTGAGGAAAAACAAAACGAATCGCCAGAGACGCGGGTAGGCGTAGTTCAGGCACGATGGGCGCAAAATCGTGGCCATCTGCACCGAGCCCGTGCAACCAGATCACGCTATGGGTCGGTTGCGGTCCAGTTTGGTGTTCAACACAGTCGAGGAGGGTGGGGGTTGTCATTCTGCAGTATCCGAATCTTGTAAAGCTTTAAGCGCTTGAAATAAAGCGCGATAGTGTTTGCGTTGGGGCTCTTGGCCAGGACGCAGGGCCTCATTCGCCGTCACTTCTTTGCGACCTTCACGAATTAGGCTGCGTAGGTGCTGTATGTCAGCTTGTGGAAACTTCTCTAACAAGGCGGTGAACGCGGCGTCGTCTTTCAGCAAACGGTCGCGTAGTGCTTCAAGCCGATGCATCGCTTGGGTTTGCTCGCGCGAACCGTTTTTCCAGGTATCAAGCTGGGCTCGGATCTCGTCGGCCTGTGCGTCTCGCATGAGTTTGCCAACATAGTGGACCTGTCGACGCAAGCCTTCTCGACTCGTTGTCCGTTGCGCTAGACGAATTGCCTCGTATAACCGCTCGGAGAGTGGAAGCTGTTTGAGTCGTTCGGGCGACAGTTCGACGAGCTCTTTGCCTAGGTCGAGCAAGGCCAACATTTCGCGCTTGACTTGCGACTTGCTGGGCCCGTCATAAACGTTGTCGGGGAGTTCGTCAGGAGATTGAGGTATTTCTTGTGTCATGGGGCTATCATAAAGCTTCACGCTAATGGACCAATATGGCTACATCACATTCTTTCTTACCAATCGCTAAAAATCGTCAGATTTTTGAAGATTTGGTGACTCGTACACTCGATTACGCACGAAGCCTGGGCGCAAGCGATGCTGCGGCCGAGGCATCCGAAGCGCAAGGCTTGGCGGTTTCGGTGCGTCGGGGCAAAGTCGAAACTGTTGAGCAAACACGAGATCGTTCTCTGGATATCACCGTATTCGCTGGACAACGCCGTGGCTCGGCCTCGACATCAGACTTTTCGGACAACGCCTTGCGCCAAACCGTGGAGGCCGCTTGGCATATCGCCCGCTACACCGCCGAAGACCCGGCCGCAGGGTTACCCGACGCAGACTTACTCGCAATCGGAGCACGTAATACATTGCAATTACACCACCCTTGGGCGGTGACTGTAGAGCAAGCGACTGAGATTGCTCTAGAGGCTGAACATTCTGCGTTGGCAACAGATAAACGGATCACGAACACCGAGGGGGCGTCAATCGACACGCACGAGGGGCATTTTATCCTCGGCAATACGCGAGGATTTCTTGACGGGTACGCGTTTTCTCGTCACGGCCTTTTGGTTGCTCCCATCGCTGGGCGTGGTCAGTCCATGCAGCATGACTATTGGTCCACGAGCGATCGATCTGCGAAGCGCCTAGCGGATCCCGCGGCCGTTGGTCGCTATGCCGCTGAGCGTGCCTTGTCGCGACTTTCGGCAAGACGTATCCCGACAGGGCACTTCCCCGTTTTGTTCGAAGCTCCATTGGCGCTTGGTTTGATCGGCGCGTTGACCCAAGCCATCAACGGGGGCGCTCTGTATCGCAAAACCAGCTTCTTGTTGGATTCGCTCGGCAAAGAGATCTTTCCCTCGCATATTGAGCTTACCGAAGATCCACACATCAAGGGTGCGATGGGGAGCTCCCCGTTTGATGAAGAGGGTGTTCGTACGCAAGCGCGCGATGTTGTTCGTTCTGGTGTGCTGCAGGGCTATTTTCTGTCCAGCTACACCGCACGGAAGCTCGGGATGACGACGACGGGCAATGCTGGCGGCTCGCACAATTTGGTGATGCGGTCTACGCAAACCCGACGTCAGGATAATTTGGATGCTATGTTGCGAAAAATGGGGACCGGGCTGTTGGTTACGGAGTTAATCGGTCATGGCGTGAATTACGTGACGGGCGATTATTCGCGCGGCGCTTTTGGGTACTGGGTGCAAAACGGCAAAATCCAACATGCTGTGGAAGAAATTACGATTGCGGGAAATCTAAAAGAGATGTTTGCCCAAATCGTCGCAATCGGAGCTGACACAATTACCCGAGGCAGCAAAACCACAGGCTCAATATTGATCGAGCGCATGTCGATTGCCGGAACCTAGGGAATGCCCGAAATAGACTGAGATTGCGGTATTCCGCATGCTTGTGCGGTGTAATATTGCCGCAATCGGGCGCTTCGATACGCCTGAATAAACCCCTCGAGGAGACCTCGTATGCAACGTCGTTCGTTTTTAAAGAAAGCTAGTGTTGGCGCCGTCGCCGGCAGCGCGGCAGTTGCCGCACCCGTATTTGCGCAGGACGCGCCCACTCTCAACTGGCGGTTAGCGTCGAGCTTTACCCGCGGTTTGGATACGCTTTGGGGTACAGGCGAGTTGTTCTCGCGTTATGTACGTGAAGGCACGAATGGTAAGTTCAACATCCGTAATTTCCCTGGCGGCGAAATTGTTCCGCCTCTGCAAGTGTTGGACGCTGTGCAAAAGAATACGGTCGAAATGGGTAACTCCAGCGGCTACTACTACCATGGCAAAGATCCATCATTGAGTTTCGACACGGCGGTGCCGTTTGGATTGAATGCTCGCCAAATGAACGCTTGGATGTGGGAAGGCGACGGCATGAAGCTCATGCGCGAAGTCTATGGCGACTACAACGTTATCAACTTCCCGCTGGGCAACACAGGCACGCAGATGGGCGGCTGGTACCGCAAGGAAATTAAGTCGGTTGATGACCTCAAGGGCTTAAAGATGCGCACAGCTGGCTTCGCTGGCGAAGTGTTGTCCGTGCTGGGCGTCGTCCCACAGCAATTGCCTGCTGGCGACATTTATCCTGCGCTGGAAAAAGGCACGCTCGACGCGGTTGAGTTTGTAGGCCCCTACGACGACGAGAAACTCGGCTTCGGTAAGGTTGCCAAGTTTTACTACTACCCAGGTTGGTGGGAGGGCGGTGCCCAGACATCGCTCTACATTAACAAGGGCGAGTGGGAAAAGCTGCCAAAGAGCTACCAGTCGATTATCGAAGCGGCCAGCCGTGCCGCAACGGTCACGATGACTGCGCGCTACGACAACCTGAACTCGACTGCGCTGCGTCGTTTGCTTTCACAAGGTACGCAGTTGCGTCCGTTCCCCCGTGCGGTGATGGATGCATGCTGGGATGCGTCGCAAAAGATTTATGAGCAGACCTCAGCTAAAAACGAGCGATTTAAGCGTATCTTAGCCAATTACATGGGCTACCGTGACGAGTTGGTGCCTTGGTTCCGTATCGCTGAAGCTTCATACGACCAGTACGTTGGCGCTGCGCTGTCGCGTGCCAAGAAGTAATCTTTAGTGGTTGTGGGTCGCTTCGCGGCGACTCCGGTGTAAAACGGGTGCCGCCATTTGGCTTGCACCCGTTTTTTATTGTAGAATCAAAGGCTTTCCTCGATCTGTAGGATTTTTAGCACGGGCGGCTCATAACGCTTTGGCAAAAATCGTTTGACTGAGGGTCTTTCCGGGATGGTCCCAGAGAGAATTTTTTAGGATCCAATCATGAAGACATTTGTGGCTAAGCCGCATGAAGTCAAGCGTGACTGGTTCGTGATTGACGCGAAGGGCAAAGTCCTCGGTCGTGTGGCCAGCGAAGTCGCACGTCGTTTGCGCGGTAAACACAAGCCAGAGTTCACGCCCCACGTTGATACAGGCGATTACATCGTCATCATCAACGCAGCTGATATCGTCGTAACCGGTAACAAGTCGCAAGACAAGAAGTACTTCCGTCACACGACTTACCCAGGCGGTATTCGCGAAACGAACTTTGCAAAGTTGCAAGAGCGTTTTCCGGGTCGTGCAATTCAGAAGGCCGTTAAGGGCATGTTGCCCAAAGGTCCTTTGGGTTACGCGATGATTAAAAAGCTGAAGGTGTACGCCGGTGCTGAGCACCCGCACTCTGCCCAACAGCCCCAGACCCTCGAATTTTAAGGATAGGCCATGATCGGTAATTGGAATTACGGAACCGGCCGCCGCAAGACTTCGGTGGCTCGTGTCTTCATGAAAAAAGGTGCAGGCAAGATCGTCGTGAACGGCAAACCCGTTGACGAGTACTTCGCTCGCGAAACAGGCCGTATGGTCGTACGTCAGCCACTCGAGCTGACCGGCCACACTGGTTCATTTGATTTTCATATCAACGTGCACGGTGGCGGCGAAAGCGGTCAAGCTGGCGCGGTGCGTCACGGCATTACACGTGCGCTGATTGATTACGATGCAACGCTCAAATCTGCGCTCTCTAAAGCAGGCTTGGTTACGCGTGATGCCCGTGAAGTCGAACGTAAGAAAGTCGGTTTCCACAAGGCGCGTCGTCGCAAGCAGTTCAGCAAGCGATAAGCAAGGCATGCCACAGGGACCAGAAGACCGGTCTCTCAACAAAAAGGCCGCGCAAGCGGCCTTTTTTTATCACTGCATTTTTGTCTAGAGCTTATGCGTAGTGCAATCTGCGTGGGATAATTATTTATTACTCAGCAACTCTCATGGCGAATTAAACATGGCAAACACTTCAACAAAACGAATCAAGGTTGGCATTGTTGGCGGCACCGGGTACACCGGCGTTGAGTTGTTGCGTATGCTCGCACAGCATCCCTCTGTTGAGCTGACTGCGATCACTTCTCGCAAAGAAGATGGAATGCCTGTTGCCGAGATGTTTCCGAATTTGCGCGGCCATGTGAAGCTCGCGTTTTCAACGCCAGAAAAAGCGCCACTCACGGGTTGCGATGTCGTGTTTTTTGCGACACCGCATGGTGTGGCAATGAGCCAAGCAAAAGAGTTGTTGGCTGCTGGCGTACGCATCATTGATTTAGCTTCGGACTTCCGCTTGAAAGATATCAAGACATTCGAACATTGGTACAAGATTCCTCACGAGTGTCCAGATGTACTTGCAGAGGCAGTTTATGGCTTGGTTGAACTCAATCGCCCCGCGTTGGCGAAAGCCCGTGTGGTGGGTAACCCTGGTTGCTATCCAACGACTGTCCTGTTGGGGTTGGCGCCTCTGCTTGGTGGCAAACCACTAATCGACACGAGTGACATCATTGCAGACTCAAAATCGGGTGTGAGCGGCGCTGGACGTAAGGCAGAGGTCGGTAGTCTTTTTTCCGAGGCGAGTGATAACTTCAAAGCCTACGGCGTAGCCGGTCATCGTCATCATCCGGAAATCAAAGCGCAACTGGATCAGTTAGCAGGACATTCCGTTGGGCTGACGTTCGTTCCTCACCTTGTTCCGATGATTCGGGGCATGCTCAGCACGATCTATGTCCGCATCTTGCCTGAGGCGCGTGATACAGATTTCCAGGCGCTCTTTGAAAGCCGTTATGCCAATGAGACCTTCGTGGATGTGTTGCCCGCAGGTAGCTTGCCCGACACTCGTTCTGTGCGCGCTTCAAATACGTTACGTATTGCGTTGCATCGCCCTGGTAATGGCGATCGACTGATTATTTTGGTCGTACAAGACAATTTGGTGAAGGGTGCTGCAGGTCAGGCCATACAAAACATGAACTTGATGTTTGGTCTACCTGAAAGTGCGGGCCTGAATCAGGTCGCGATACTTCCGTAACGCATGTTAAAGAGCGCAGGTCGAACGTTTTTTTTCTGGAGTGTCGGCGCTCTGCTTCTGATTGCAGCGGGCGCGGCAGCTGGTATCTTTTTTACACAACGTCCGGGTGCAGAGGATGTCGCATTGCACTTACGCACTGAGCGGCTTGCGCAAGCGGCGATTCGAAGTGAGCTTGAGACCCAAATCCGAGATGCGCAGGCGCGTGCCGAACAAACGCGTAGTGAACTGACAATTGAGCGTTCCGCCCGTGCGGAGCTTGAAAAAAATCTGGGTCAACTTCAAGTCGAACTCGGGCGTCTGAAGGACCATCTCGCGTTTTATGAGCAGTTACTTCCTCCGGGCCCGCAGGGCTCAATCGCCTTACGCGCAGTGGAGCTTGAACGTAACGGCCTGAATCTGAACTATCGCGTGTTATTGATGCGCAGTGGTAAACCAGGTGAACGCGTGAGCGCCCGATTGAAGTTTGTGGCCTCCGGCATGGTGGGGGAAAAAGAAGTTGAGGTCAATTTGTTGCCCCTGCAAGCGGTCCCCGATCAGAACGTCACTTCAAACACCGCCGCGGCGGCAGGTTCGACCGACGTGGCTGATAGCCTACGACTTAGTTTTGAACAGTTTCAGCGTAGCCAGGGAGTCCTGGCGGTTCCGAGCGATATGAAGGTGAAGTTCGTCACGGTTCAGGTTTTGGACGGTGATATTGTCCTTGCTTCGCGCAGGGTTGATCTTTAGCGGATCAAACGCTTGCGGTATAGTTGACAAACCTAGTCGGGTATCGTTTTTTAGTATCAGTTAGTCGCCTACTTCCAAGGCAGGAGCTACACCATGAGCACAATGACACAGACCGTTGATTTGCAAGCACCACCCACACCGATCCTTTTCACGGACTCGGCTGCGGCGAAAGTCAAAGATTTGTTGATTGAAGAAGGCAATGCCAACCTGAAGTTGCGCGTCTTTGTTCAAGGTGGTGGTTGCTCAGGTTTTCAATATGGCTTCACGTTTGATGAAGACGTAAATGAAGACGACACCACATTAGAAAAAAATGGCGTGTCCTTGCTGGTTGATCCGATGAGCTTTCAGTATCTCGTGGGCGCTGAGATCGACTACAAAGAAGACATCGAGGGTTCGCAGTTTGTGATTCGCAACCCCAATGCGACAACAACCTGTGGTTGTGGCTCGTCCTTCTCGGTTTAATTTCTTCGAAGCCTGACCCGCTCCTTAGCGGTCAGGCGGGCCAACAAGCGCCCAAAATCCGATTGCCTCGCGCGCCAGTGACTGCCGGGCAGCTCACTGCGATGCGCTGTTGATGTGCCCACGCTAACCACGCAAACGCAAGCGCTTCAACATCCTGTGTGTCGATGCCCATTGTATTGGTGGGCTCGACTGGACAATGCAGTAGATCACGTAAGTCACTTAGTAGCGTTTTGTTGTGCGCGCCACCTCCGCAAACCAACACATCTTTCGCGTCCTTAGCATGTTTGCGTATAGCGTTTGCAACAGTGTGCGCTGTGAGAGCACGTAAGGTTGCTTGAATATCCTGTGCGCGTGCATAGTCGCGACTATCGATGTTGTGTGCGTGCAGGCGTTGCTCAAGCCACTCACGATTAAAAAGATCGCGACCAGTTGATTTAGGTGGAGGGAGCAAGAACCAAGGCTCTTTGTTGATCAGAGTATCGAGCAAATTTTGATCGATCGTTCCATCTGCTCCCCATTGTCCGTTTGCATCGTAAGGCTTGCCGGTATGTTGGTAGCACCACAAATCCATTAGTGCGTTAGCGGGACCCGTATCGAAGCCGAGCGGATCAGCATTGGGACGCAGGATCGTGATGTTCGCAATACCGCCAAGGTTCAGTACAACGCGAGTGTGCGACACCGCAAAGACTCCGGCATGAAACATTGGGACAAGTGGCGCACCCTGGCCACCCGCGGCGACATCGCGACTCCGAAAGTCGGCGATAACGTCGATACCTGTGAGCTCCGCGAGTCTTGCGGGGGCGTTTAGCTGAATGGTGTAACCGTCATCAGGGCAATGCCTAACCGTTTGACCATGCGCGCCAATCGCCCGGATCTCGTTGCGGGAGACTCCTGCATTGGTGAGTGCTTGCTCAACCGCCTTGGCATACAGATCAACGAGCGCGTTCGATGCCACTGCAGCACGCGCAAGCTCGTCACTGCCGCGTTTATTGAGCGCTAGAAGTTCTTCTTTGAGGCTTGGAGTGAAGGCGACACCGGCTCTAGACAGTATCGTTGGATAGCCTTCAGTGTTAAAGCGAGCAAGCACTGCGTCGATGCCATCGAGGCTCGTGCCTGACATTAAGCCGATGTAGCAGGGGCCCAGATTAGTCGCCACTGAGTTTAGCGACTAGCGACGTTACTGCTTTCGGGGATCGCTTCTTGGTACTTTGCGAGTACCTGGAGTTGCTGTTGATATGGAGCGATGACTTTAGCAAATTGCTCGCGATGCTCTGGCTCGAGCGGCTTTGATACCGGCATGTTTGCCGTAGCCTGCAGTGGGTCAATCGGTTTGTCCGCGACGCGGAATTCATAATGTAAGTGCGGACCTGTCGACCATCCTGTTGACCCAACATAACCAATCAGCTGGCCTTGTGAGACCTTCGATCCTGCCTTGATACCATCGGCGAAGCGGCTTTGATGTGCGTATAGCGTGGTGATCTTGCTGTGGTGACGTAACACGATCGTATTTCCATAGCCGTCACGCCAACCGACGAAATCTACAGTGCCGTCAGCGGTTGCATGAATCGGTGTGCCCATGGGGGCGGCATAGTCAATTCCAGGATGAAAGCCCGACCAAGCTTGTACACCGCGAATCGTGCGCATCCCAAAGGTGGAGCTCACCCGAGAAAACTTAAGTGAGTTGCGTAAAAATGCGCCGCGCAGGCTCTCGCCTTCCAGGTCATAGTAGCTACCGCTTTCGCCGTCAGGGCTAAACCAAACTGCGCTGTATGCTTTGCCGCCGTTGATAAATTCAAGTGCAAGAACTCGACCAGCTCCGGCTGCGCGCCCACCAATGCTACGCGTTTCGTACACCACGCGAAACTGATCGCCTGGGCGTAGGCCCCGCAAGAAGTCAATCTTGCTGCTTAGGACCTCGGCCATTTGGGACGTGATGCCATCCGGTATCCCGGCGATATCGGTCGCGGCAAATAAAGAGCTGCGAATTGTCCCGACCGCCACTTCTGTGTGGGACTCAAGGGGGAGTTCAATCTCTTCTGCCTTAAATCCCGAGTCGGTGGTTGAGATTTGAAGGGTCTTGGCAATACCTTGGCCGTTAACTTCGCTGTTTGGGCTATATATATAGCGAACCCAAAGCAAGTTGCCGTTGTGGTCCGACGCGGCCTGCACGGTACGGCCGGCAAACAACTTATAGATGGAGCGTGCTTTAGGCTCGCGCGCTAAAAAATTCAGCAATTCAGAGCTCGAGACATCTACACGCTTCAGGACTGAGGCGAGGGTGTCGCCTGCGCGTATGCGCGTCTCGGTGATGTAGGGAGTTTCTGTCGCCGTGTGCTCGACCGGTGTGGGATCCGCTGGGAGCGGGAAGGGAACCACGTTTTGGACGACCCGTTGCTCTGGGACGGGCTGCTCAATCAGATCGGTTCTTTCGGTTTGGGGTGGATGCACAACGCCTAAAGCAACCGCGGCCAAGCCGGCAACGAGCACTAGACTGATGACTGCGCCGGGGACAAGACTCGAGCGCCGCGTTTTAGTGGGCGCTGCCGTCTGGTCTTTTGCAAGGGAGGCCCCCTGCGCGGCAGTATCGGAAACTGAATGCATCTAGAACAAATCCTGAAGAAAAAACGAGTAAGCCAACGCCCAGCGCATGGCGGCTATCCGCTACTTTGCGTATGATGTCGGCTTCGCTAACAAGAATGTTAGCCGATTTCAGCACATCAGACACGTTTTTTTCCAATTTTTAGTGCATTTTTACGCTTACTTCTGTTATGTCGACGACAAAATATCCGATTACGCCTGCAATTGAGTCTAACTTGCGGATTGTTGAGCGCGGTTGCGAAGAGCTGCTCGTGAAAGCCGAGTTCGCGCAAAAGCTAGCGCGTAGTCACGCGACGGGTGTTCCTCTGCGCGTCAAGCTCGGACTTGATCCGACTGCACCGGATATTCATCTTGGGCACACGGTAGTGCTCAATAAGATGCGTCAGCTTCAAGATCTTGGCCACACCGTGATCTTTTTGATTGGCGACTTTACGTCCATGATCGGGGACCCATCTGGCCGCAACAGTACTCGTCCGCCCCTGACTCGCGAACAAATTGAAGCCAACGCCAAGACCTACTATGCTCAGGCAAGTCTGGTGCTGGACCCAACTCGTACGGAAATTCGTTACAACTCAGAATGGTGTGATCCACTCGGGGCACGTGGCATGATCCAGCTTGCCTCGCGCTACACCGTCGCGCGGATGATGGAGCGTGATGACTTTACCAAGCGCTTTAAGAGTGGGGTACCTATCTCGGTACATGAGTTTTTGTACCCCTTAATGCAGGGCTACGATTCGGTTGCGCTCAAGGCGGACCTTGAACTTGGCGGGACTGATCAAAAATTCAACCTGCTGGTCGGCCGAGAGTTGCAAAAGGAGTACGGCCAGGAGCCTCAGTGTATTTTGACGATGCCCTTGCTAGAGGGGACTGATGGCGTCGAAAAGATGTCCAAGTCCAAGAATAACTACATTGGTATCGGCGAGGCGCCTGAGTCGATGTTCGGCAAGATCATGTCGATCTCCGATACGCTCATGTGGAAGTATTTCGAATTGCTGTCATTTCGCAGTCTTGAGGATATTGCTGCGCTGCGACAAGAAATTGATGCCGGTCGCAATCCGCGTGACGCTAAAGTGGCGTTGGCGCAAGAAATCGTGGCTCGTTTTCACTCTCAGCAGGCGGCCGAAGCCGCGTTGGCCGCGTTTGAAGCACGCTTTCGCGATGGCGCCATTCCAGACAATATTCCTGAGGTCACAATCGCTGGTGCGCCGGTCGGGGTGCTCAAACTGTTGCGTGAGGCCGGTTTGGTTGCTTCAGGCGCGGAGGCACAACGTAACGTTGAGCAAGGCGGTGTCCGCATTGATGGTGACCGCATTGAAGACAAAGGGCTTCAGCTTGCCGCAGGTACGTATGTGGTGCAGGTTGGCAAGCGCAAGTTTGCCCGTGTGACCATTACCGCAGCCGGCTAAAGGGAATGCCTCTCGCGGGGCGCAGTACACTAACGATATCTACTATTTCGCCATTATTTCGCCAGGATCCCCATGTTTGATCGCAAACTTACCCTTGATCGCGTAGACCCAGAAGTTTGGGCAGCTATTCAAAAAGAAGACAAGCGCCAAGAGCAGCATATTGAGCTGATCGCATCTGAAAACTACGCGAGCCCCGCCGTGATGCAGGCGCAGGGTACGCAGATGACTAACAAGTACGCGGAAGGCTATCCAGGCAAGCGCTATTACGGTGGTTGTGAGTACGTTGATATCGTCGAGCAGCTTGCGATCGACCGTTTGAAGGCGCTCTTTGGTGCCGAAGCAGCTAACGTGCAGCCAAATTCTGGTTCGCAAGCGAACCAAGCTGTTTATATGGCTTTCTTGAAGCCGGGTGACTCGGTGTTGGGCATGAGTCTGGCAGAGGGCGGTCACTTGACACACGGTGCCTCGGTTAATGCGTCGGGCAAGCTCTACAATTTCCACCAGTATGGATTGGATGCGAACGAAGTCCTAGATTACGACAAGGTAGAGCAGCTTGCGAAAACGCAGAAGCCTAAGATGATTGTTGCCGGGGCATCCGCTTACTCGCTGCATATTGATTTCGAGCGTTTGGCTCGCATCGCCAAAGAAAACGGTGCACTCTTGTTGGTGGACGTTGCGCACTACTCAGGCCTGGTGGCCGGCGGCGCATATCCGAATCCAGTGCCACATGCAGACTTCGTGACTTCCACCACGCACAAGTCGCTACGCGGGCCTCGCGGCGGCGTCATTATGATGAAAGCCGAGCATGAAAAAGCGATCAACTCGGCAATCTTCCCCGGGATTCAAGGTGGGCCGTTGATGCACGTCATTGCGGCCAAGGCTGTGGCTTTCCACGAAGCCTCAACACCAGAGTTCAAGGCCTATGCAGCACAGGTCGTCAAAAACGCACAAGTGATGGCGCAGACTCTCGTTAAACGCGGTTTGCGTATTGTGTCGGGCCGTACAGAAAGTCATGTGATGTTGGTTGATCTGCGCTCGAAAGGTATTACGGGTAAGGAAGCAGAGGCAGTGCTGGGCCAAGCGCACATCACAGTCAACAAGAACAGCATTCCGAATGACCCTGAAAAGCCTTTCGTCACGAGTGGTGTGCGTTTGGGTACACCCGCGATGACAACGCGCGGCTTCACCGAAAAAGAAGCCGAACTCACGGGCAATTTGATCGCGGATGTTTTGGATAATCCGCGTGACGAGGCAAATATCGCTTCTGTGCGTGAGCGTGTGAATGCCTTGACCGCTTCTTTTCCAGTCTACCGTTAAGCGTTGAGCGGCGCAGTAGGTCGCTCTCGCAGTTATTGATCAAGGCGATCCATGAAGTGTCCCTTTTGCGGGCATCCTGATACGCAGGTGGTTGACTCTCGTGGAGCAGACGAGGGCGACTTCATTCGTCGTCGCAGGCGTTGTACGTCGTGTGATCGTCGTTTCACGACTTACGAGCGTGCTGAACTCACGATGCCTGCTATCGTCAAGCGTAATGGCAGCCGAAACGAATATGAAGCAGCTAAGTTGCGAGCGAGTTTATCTCTTGCACTGCGTAAGCGACCGGTTAGCACCGAGGAGGTCGACGCGGTTGTGATGCGCATCGAGGACAACCTTCTCACTTCTGGTCAGCGAGAGATCACGACTGAATATTTAGGCGGTCTTGTGATGGCCGAATTAAAGAAGCTCGATAAGGTTGCATACGTGCGATTTGCCTCTGTCTATAAAAGTTTTGAAGACATCGGTGAGTTTGTGGAAGCGATCCGCGAAATGCAGGGTCCACCGACGCAGCGCAAGGGCTGATTTTTGTGAACGCACATTCCCCAATATCGCGCAATCTTGATCAAGACGTATTTTTTATGCGTCAGGCCTTGGCATTGGCTGAAGGCGCTTTGTATGTGCCATCGCCGAACCCGCGTGTGGGTTGCGTGCTCGTACGCGACGCAAAAGTCATTGGTGCTGGTGCGACGCAGCGCGTAGGTAGTCATCACGCTGAGATCATGGCCTTACAAGACATGGTCACGCGTGGCAATGATGCAAGCGGTGCGACGATGTACATCACGCTCGAGCCGTGTAGCCATCATGGACGTACACCGCCTTGCGTCGATGCGATTATTGCAGCCCGTCCTGCGCGCGTTGTGTTCGCACATTTTGATCCAAATCCGAGTGTCGCCGGACGAGGTATGCGTCTGTTACGCGATGCTGGGATTGTGGTGGATGTGGGTGTTTGTGCTGACGAGGCTTTGGCGATCAATCCAGGTTTTGTCTCGCGCATGACCCGTGGCATGCCCTACGTGTGGATGAAAATCGCTGCATCGTTGGACGGTCGCACCGGATTAACGAATGGCGTGTCGCAATGGATCACAGGGCCTGAGGCGCGCGCCGACGGTCATCACTGGCGGGCACGCAGTTGTGTGGTGTTGACAGGGATTGGGACCGTTAGAGCAGATAATCCGCGCATGAATGTGCGTCACGTCGTAACCGCGCGCCAACCTCGCCGTGCCGTGATCGATCCTGGTTTTGAAATTAATGATGACGCCGCTGTATTGGATGGTGAAGGTGTGATCATCTTTACCGGTGATCAGAATAAAGAGAAAGCAGCCCGCTTTGCCGATCGCGGTATTGTTGTGGTGAATGTTCCCGAGGATGCCCCTGCTCCAGTTGGGCAAGCGCGTCGTCGTATTGATATGCGTGCGATGATGCGTTGGCTGGCAGAGCACGAAACAAACGAGGTGCACGTCGAAGCTGGATCTGGTTTGAATGGTGCGCTGTTGCTCGCAGATTGCGTTGACGAGTTGCTCGTGTACATGGCGCCGGTATTACTCGGCGAAGGATTGAGTATGGCGCAGTTGCCTGCGTTGACGAAACTGGAAGGTGTGCAACGTTTTGAGTTTACCGACGTTACTCGACTTGGTGCTGACGTTCGGCTGCGCGCGCGGCTCCCCTCGCATTGGCAAGAGTTAATGCAGAAAATACACCTGACTTAACCGGTATAAATAAGGTACGTTGAATGTTCACTGGGATTGTTGCGGCGGTTGGTCGCATTCAAAAAATTGAACCACTTGCGGGTGGTCGCGCTGATGCGGGCGTACATCTTACGATTCATGCGGGTGGACTAGATTTAAATGATGTTGGCCTTGGCGACTCTATCGCTATCCAGGGCGCGTGTATGACAGTCGTGTCCAAGCACGCTGACGGTTTTGCAGTGGACGTGTCGCGCGAGAGCCTGCGGTTAACGATGGGTCTGGACAAAGAGGGCGAGGTTAACCTCGAAAAATCCTTGCGCGTCGGCGATCAAATCGGTGGCCACATCGTTTCCGGCCACGTCGACGGTTTGGGTGAGGTGGTGAAGTTTGCTCCGGTCGGAGAGTCTTGGGAATTAATCGTTCAGGCCCCCAAAGATTTGGCGGCTTTTTTGGCGTACAAGGGCTCGATTACCGTGAATGGCGTTAGTTTGACGGTTAACCGGGTAGAAGATGTTGCCCAAGGCTGCCAATTCAGTATCAATCTCATTCCGCACACGATTGCGGTCACGACCTTAAAGCACCTCGTTCCTGGCCAAAAAGTAAACCTTGAGGTCGACACGATTGCCCGGTATGTCCAGCGGATGTTGTCGCTGGACCGGTGATGTTAGAATAGCGGGCTGTCGTTTTTCTTAATAAGTTTAGAAAACTGACACAGCGGACAGGTGGCCGAGTGGTTGAAGGCGCACGCCTGGAAAGCGTGTATACGTTCAAAGCGTATCGGGGGTTCGAATCCCCCTCTGTCCGCCAGACAAACTTTCTTCAAAGTTTCAATTCTTCAGTCTCCATTGGCAAGCTGTTGATCTGATTGAATTTTTCTCCATCAGTTCCTGACCGGCGATTGAAGAAAGTGGCCTCACGCAGGGTCACGATGCAGATTGAGACGCTGTTCTGCTCAGCAGCTCCTGACTGAGCGAGTTCGAAAAACTCAAC
>JACCDO012113280.1_pt1 | contig 15033 bp, 24 predicted proteins | sample 7446101 | NCBI WGS metagenome assembly JACCDO01 (sample SAMN15323440, study PRJNA562643) | freshwater metagenome | isolation source: river surface water | place: USA:Blue River Watershed | collected 2017-08-16
CAAGTATGGACATGAAGGTTTAAAGCCTTATGTTGCTAAAGTAGGTGATTGGGTTTATGTGCTTGAAAGATTGTCATCTTGTTTACACGAAGGAGATATTGTTCAGTGTGATGGGTATGGTTTTTTGACAGGCAATGCTCATTTCAAAACACATAGATACAAAGAAGGTGGCTCTAATAGTCACTTGTTAAGCAGAGCTTACAGAAAAGCAACTCAAGCTGAGATAGATTCTGTTACTAAAACTACTGAAGAAGTATTACCTCCTGAACCTCAATGGACAGTAGATAACTGGTATGTAGAAGTAACAAGTCAAGTAGAAACTAATGAGGCGATAAGAGCTGCTGCTAAGATGTATGGTATAGGATGTTTATTAAATGCAGGTGTTACTCCTAATTGGAAGTATGTGACATATCATAATAATGATATCAAGCTTGTGTCTAAACAATACATACAAGAACATGCTAAACCAAGACCTATCTCAGACTTTATACCAGTTAAGCAAGAAAGCTCATGGCAATCCAGATATGATGTAATAACAGAAGCTGTTAGTCAAGGAAAACTACCATTAAGTGCTATTTACTCTGGTAAAATAACAGATGAGGATTTTACTAAGTTAAAAAACCCTTATCAACCACAACAAGATGAGCTTGTCATCTATAAACCTAAGCGTTTAATCCTTTAATTCAACCTTAAATAACTATATTATGTCAACTTCAAGAACAACAACAAGAAGAACAGTTAACAACTCTGCTAAAGCAGAAATCACAGCTGTTAAAACTAACTCTTATGTAGAGAGAGTTATGTCTAAGCTTAAAGAAGGCCCAGAAGCTACAGTAGCTAAGTATGCTAAAGATGTAGTTAAGTTCTACAAAGAACAAATCAAGTTAGCTGAGGCTGATATTGAGAAGAATCAAACTTACTTAGAAGAGAAGCAAGAAGAGATTCAAGAAGTTGCTGAGAATATTGACTTGTCAGCAATTAAGCTAGTTGATAACAGAACTGACTATATTGAGCGTAAGTCTAAGTCTATTAAAGCTTTGTTTGACCAAGTTGATTCTATTACAGCTGAGATTGAGAAGAACGAAAAACAAATAGCTATTTACGAAAGATTATTAGCTGTTTACGCTTAACAAAGCTCTCCTAGCAGACGAGATATAGTCTGCTAAACATGGGCCTGACGGGTATTGACAGGTATTAATATGTTACACTTGCACGTAGGAGAATGAGTGGTGACTCCTTATAAATATATGCTCAACAATAAATGCAAACGAAACATTAGGTACAAAGTCAGATGTTAGACACACTTTGTCAGTAGTTGCAAAAGCTCCAATCGTAAGCTTGGAAACTGAGTTAGAATTAGCAGCCTAACCAAACAAAAGTTCTCAGACTTAAACTGAGTGGTGGAGTTAACCAAATCGGTTAGCCTTAGTGAGGAGAGTCTTCCTTAAATGACAAAGCGTGTGCATCAAGTGTAATATATGATAAGCTGGACTGTGGTTCAACTCCACACAGGTCCACTAACTATCTGATTATCAGATAGTTCAATTCTCACATAGCTCAATGGTAGAGCAACTGATGGTTCATTGGTGTGCCCAGGTTCGACCCCTGGTGTGAGAGCTAACTAAAACTAACTAAGATGAAAAAGATGTTATTATTAAGCTGTATGCTATCAGCAACAATGTTATCATGTACTGAACCTAATGTAACTAAGAAAAGTACAGGTTTAATTGTACAAGCAGGTTATGGTGAGTTACAGGTTGTAACATTAGATAGCTGTGAGTACCTATTAGGAGCTTGGGGTAATGCGACTGTTCTAACTCATAAAGGTAACTGTAAACACTGTAAACTAAAGAACTAATATGGAAGCAGTAACAATACATCCTCCTGAAGGATATGAAGTGTGCCCAACAAGGACACAAACAGAGATTAGGTTTAGACCTATAGTAAAGAGTAAACCAAAGTGGGAAGATTTTGGTAAACTAAAAGGATTTTGGGTAAGGTCAGATTCATCAATAGGTGAAGTAGACTTATCAGTGACTGATAGTCAGTGTAGAAACACTTGGCCAACTAAAGAAGAAGCAGAAGCTTGTTTAGCGTTATCTCAGTTATGTCAGTGGAGAGATAAGTATAATGAAGGTTGGAAGCCTAACTGGACTACTGAAGATTGGAAGTATTATATTGTAGTTAGGAGGAATAAGTTAATGTGTGATTACTTCAACACAACCGCTCATGTTTTAGCTTTTAAAACAAAGCAGATAAGAGACAAGTTTCTTGAAGACTTTGCTGAGCTTATTGAAATTGCGAAACCTCTTTTATGATGAAACAAGATAAACCTAGAGCCAGAGTGAAAGTGTTTACTATGAGTATTGAGAAGTTTAATAGCAGAAGCTTACATGAAAGACAATGGCATCCGCTAATAAGGAAGTGGGATAAAGATAGAAGTTTACCTCCTGGAGGTAACTTTACTGGAGATTATGAAGAACAAAGAAACTTCTTTTATGAGTACAGAGACTAAGAAACCACTTGTTGTATATGACTGGGAGGTATTACCTAACTTTGCTTGTATATGCTTTGAGTCTTTATGGTCTGATCAAAAGTTAGTTATAGAGATATCTAACAGAGTTAACACAGCTTCTCAGATAAAGAGTATAACTGATTGGTACACCTTAGTTGGTTATAATAACCATGGTTATGACGATCCTTTAACTCAGATGTTACTTACTAAGAAAGGTGTTACTAATGCTGACTTATATAAGTTGTCTAAAGCTCTTGTTAGAAAAGTAAGAACTGAAGATGAGAGGAAGCTGGTTAACAAGTATAAGTACAACAAAGACTTTGACTCTATTGACTTTATGACTATGTTAGCTTCTAGTAAACTTCGAGTATCTCTTAAGCACTTACAAGTTAAGATTAAGTGGCCCAAAGTACAAGACTTTGAAGTAGATTGGAATGAGGATCTGCCTGAAGATCAGTTTGATAAGTGTATCAGTTATTGCTTCAACGATGTTTCTTCTCTGAAAGCAGTTGTACTCAGCAAAGCTAAAGACTTAGACCTTAGAGATAAGATTCAAGCTAAGTATGGTATGGACTTTAGAAGTATGGATGGTGTTAAGATTGCTGAGACTATGTTATGTACTCACATAGCTAAAGGCTTAGGTGTTGATCTTAAAGAGTTTATGTGGAAAGAGAATGAGCGAGTTGCTAGTGTTTTCTTAGGAGATCTAATACAACCTTTCATAGAGTTTAAGACAAAATCTTTTCAGGATGTGCTTACTTACTTTAAAGGTAAGACTGTATACCCTAAAGATAAAGAAGAAGAGAATAAAAAGCAGTTAGATTACAGACTTGTTCATAACGGAGTTCCTTTTGACTTTGGTCTTGGAGGAATCCACGCTTGGTCTAATGGTGAGATACTAGAACCTGCTGAAGATGAGTATCTTATCATGCCGGACTTTAGTGGATTCTATCCGAGTCAAGTAGTTCAGCTAGAGTATGCTCACAAATATGATCCTTTTTTCAGAGAAATGTATGTGCAGTCGTACTATGACAAAATAGAAGGTAAAAGAATAGGAGATAAGTTGATGGAAACCTTAAACAAGTTGATAGGCAATAGCTCATTTGGTAAGTTTTTATCATACTATTCACCTCTTTATATGCCGACCTTAGCGTATCAGATCACCTGCAATGGACAACTGATGGCACTCATGCTTATAGAAAGACTTTCTTTAGCTGGGTTTAAAGTAGTAGGAGCTAATACTGATGCTGTAGAAGTATATGTAAAGAAGTCTAGGTATCAAGAGTATCTTGAAGTGTGTAACGAGTTTTGCGCTTTAACTAAGATGTCTCTGGACCATGACAAGTTTACTAAGATCTACCGCAAATCCTGTAATCACTATATTGGCATTAAGGCTAACTCAGATGGTACTCCTCAAATAGACGACAAAGGTAGATTCAAACTCAAGCTTAAAGGAGACTTTGAGGAAGAGTCTGATTTACTCAAAGGCGCTAAGCCTACTATTATCAAGATAGCTATTAGAGAAGAGTTAGTGTATGGAACTCCTATATCTAAAACTGTTAGAGAACACAAAGATATCTATGACTTTTGCATGTCTTCTAGAATAGGAGGAGAGTTTAAGACAGTTCATGCTGGAGTGACTTTACAAAAGACTAATCGGTATTATGCAGGCAAAGGTTCAGAGTCAGCTCATATTTACAAAGTAAAGAAAGAAGACTTATCAGAGCAGCATATACTCAAAGAGACTAAGGTTATCATCTTCAACGATTATGTTGAGAAACCTATGCAAGATTATAACATCAACTATGCTTACTATATAAACGAAGCACAGAAGATAGTAGATCAAATCAAACCACGTCAACTAAGTTTATTCTAATATGACAAAGAACCAACTACAACAAGAGATAGCAAGGTTAAATCAAGATCTCACAGAAATGACAGGTATGTACGATGTTGTTCAAGCATTGTTACATAAACGCAATGATGAAATAGCTTCTTTAAAAGATCAAGTTAGTATGCTAGAAACAGGAACTATGTTAGATAAAGAACAAATCCTTATCTTAGAAGCTGAAGTAGCAAATAGTAGACTATTCTTATACAGAGCTAACCAGCGTTCTGACGAGTTACAGAAAACAATTGACGGTATTAGCTTCAGCATGTAATGTGGATAATACCAACAGCACTAGGATTCCTCCTAGGATATTATACTAAGAAATGGAGTAAAGAATCATCTAAACAAAAAGACTTATGGCAACCAGTAATGAAAAAGAATTTAAAGTAGGAGATATAGTTTGGGATAATGTCAGATATGGCAAAGGCAAAATCACAAAAGTAGATTGTGGTATGGTTTCAGTACAGTTTGATAATGAACAACTTGAAATATATGATTATACAGTGAGTGGCAAGTTTTGCCCAAGTCATACGTTCCCTTCTCTTTATAAGCAACCTTACACAATCACCTTACAAGAAATACCCAAAGAGCTTCCTGAAGTAGGGACTCCAGTGTATTGTTGGGATGATGGATCAAGTGGCTGCAATATGAGCTTCTTTGTTAGGAAAAACGATAATGGTAGATATGTAGTTTCAAGTGGATTTCCTCTTAAATCTATATATGAGTATACTTGGGATAATATTTCACTAACCTTACCAGACAAGTTCAAATGAAACTACTCATAACACTTAGTATCTTACTAGCTAGTCTAGTAGGATACTCTCAATCTTCTTATATAGGTTGGGATCATAAAGAACTCAAAACAGAGTTCAAGGATCTAAGACGCAGGAATGACATTAACGGTCTTCACTGCTACGGAATAACTAACTCAGAAGGAGATAGAGCATTCTTGATGAGAGATGGTGTAGTATTGTTAACAGTATTCTTACCTTCAGATGAGGTTAGAAATGCTTACATAAAGTATTACAACGAGAACTATATCAAAACAGCTCCTAAGACTTGGGAAACCTATGTTAACGGAGGAACTATTCAAGTTGACCTTGAACTCAGTGAAGGATATTGGCAATTTGTTTATAAAGCTATATGATAAGTACTCCACTTACAATATTCCTATGTGGCGCATGCTTCTTCATAGGAATAGGTTTAACATTAACTGTTAAAAACTATGTTATATCAGACCAACCTATCAAACTATCTTACACTTTAGAATGCGAAAATGGTAAATGTGACACAACTTATAAAGCTAGTACTAGATGACAAAGAAAGTTGAAGATTGGCTAGTTGATACTTTGTTGGATTGGGCTGAGACTTTTGTAGATACAAGCCAAGAACCTGATGAAAGAGAAAGTGGGAGCTACTGCTATGATGTAATTTCAGACTTAGCTTACAGACTAATGAACACTTACTTTAACACTTTATGTGATAAAGAAAGAGGAGATGTTCTTTTCCATCTTTATCAAAAGTTTTCAGGTCATAACGAAGAGTTAGATGATGTAGTTATGAGATGGCAACTTGGAGGAGAGGTTAGTAAGGAAGAGTTTGAAGAAGAGATAGTTAAGATTTATAACCTAACAAAAGACTTATGACATTAGACGAAACGATAAACCAGATAGTAAATTCTATAGGAAGGTTAGAAAAAGAAAGAGTGTTGTTAGAAAACAAAGACAACATCATGCTCAGAGAGTATCTAAAGCTGGTATATGATCCTTCTATTAACTACAATATGACTAAGCTACCTACTGTATATATGCATGGTAGTTTAGAACTTAGTACTGAAATAGCTAGGAATATTAAAACAGTTCTAGCTAATACTAGAGGTAATGCAGCAAGAGAGTTTATCACAGATGAGTTACATAGTCTAACTGTTGAATCACACGGTTTAGTAGCTAACATGATCAATCGTAGCATCGGAGGTTCAGTAGGGGAGACTATGGTTCTTAAAACATGGCCAGATTTGTTCTTTATACCTCCTTATCAAAGATGTTCGTTGTTAGATGAGAAAGCTACTTTAAAGTTACAAAATCAAGAAGTAATACTTCAGCCTAAACTAGATGGCTCTTTTGCTTACCTTAAAGTAGATAGTGAATCAGTAGTAATGACTAGGAATGGCAACTTCTATCCTAGTTGGTTTTGTGACATGTTAACTGAAGGGTTGAGTGTGTCTAATGTTGTTTTTATAGGAGAATTACTTGTTAAGAAAGATGGCGTAACACTTGATAGACAAACAGGTAACGGTATTCTCAACAAGATACTTAAAGGAGAAAGTCAAGAGTTGTTTGATCACCTAAGCTTTACTATTAACTGTTGGGATATCATAACACCTGAAGATTTTAAAAGAGGATTCTCACATTATGTATATAAAGATAGGCTTTCTAAGTTAACATCTGTAGCTTCAGGAAATGTAGTATTGGTTGATAGTAAGACTTGTTCTTTTGAAGAAGCTTTGACTTATCATCAAGAGCATCTTAAACAAGGACTTGAAGGCTCTGTAGTTAAAACTAAGAACTTTATTTGGAAAGACCACACATCTAAGGACATGTTTAAGCTTAAAGTTAAGTTTGAATGTGACATGATTGTAACAGGTTACTATGAGGGAGAAGGTAATGCTTCTGGTTCTTTAGGAGGGCTGTCTATATCATCTTCAGATCAAACTATCGCATGTAACGTGGGTTCTGGGTTTACTAAAGCTCAGAGAGAAGAGATGTGGGGTAATAGAGATTCGCTGACAGGTCTGATAGTAACAATAACAGCTAATGATATTGTGAAAGATAAACGAACAGGAGCTTCTTCTTTATTCCTTCCTATATTCGTAGAAGTTAGATATGATAAAACAGAAGCTGATAGCTCTTCTCATATAGAAGCCCAACTTAAAAACGCAAGAAGATGACATTAGATGAAACAGTAGAGTCCTATATAGGACTTGTAGATATGTTCTTTGAACAGTTTATCATATATCCTTATATGAAGACTATCAACCACATGACTATAATATGTGTTCAAGGAGAACCAACACCTTATAATATTTACTGTGAAAGGTTCAATATTAAACAGGCAGCTGAGAACTCTGGAGATTATGTTAAGTTACACTTTATAAGGATTGGTGATTACTTATCTGGAATGTTACCCAAGAGTGAGGTAAAAGCTCAGACTAAATGGTTAACTGAGAATGTACCAGACTTTGACTCTAAGTTCAGAGAATATTGCTTAGTGCAAATGCAGAAGTATCATAAGTCAAGAGATGAAGCTATGTACACAGTATCTAAATTAGATGAGTTTACTCCTTTCTCTTATGAGGTTGTTGGAGATAAGCATATATTAAAGAACCTTAAAACAGGTGGGATTATAGAACCAGTTAAGAGTTAAGGTAGTACTAGATAGATAAGAGAGGGTATTTCGTAAACAGGGTATAACTAACTGTAGTTGAACTTGTTACAGAAATACTCTTTCCCTAGAAAAAGGTAGTATTTTCCCTAGATATTTCCTTTATTATCACTATATTTGAGGAACAATATAAGATTATGGCTACTATATACGAATCACAGAAAATAGACTATCAAACTGGAGAGATTATCGAAGGTTCAAAGATAGCTAAAAGTTACTCAAATGAGAGGTTTCTTTTTGCAAGAAGTACAGAAGGACTTGAGTGGATTAATGGCTTCAGAACAATACTTGACTTAAAGGTCTTTATGGTGCTTGTTGAGTTTCAGGAGCCTAAAACAGGAATGTCTATCTTCACTGGATTACAGATTAAACATTGTGCATTATTCTTCGGATGTACTGAAAAGACAATAAGGAACTGTATAAGTAGTTTAATATCTACAGGGTTCCTATACAAGATTGCATCAGGTAATTATTACACTAATCCTTACACTTTCTACAAAGGAGGAGTTATCACTTTAAAAGAGAAAATTGCTGTATGGAACTCGCTTGTGAAAACAGATAAGAAACCACTAAACAACTAACAATGACAAAGATAAACGCTAAAATAATAAAGCACTCAGTTGACCATAGAGGTAACGAGTTGATAACCTATGAGTTAGTATTTCCTCGCTTTTTATTGGCAGAGCTTAACACGCATCGAATGTTCTCTAAAAACTCTGCATCTAGTAGAGCTATACCATTTAAGAAGATGGTTGAGATGGTTAAGACTGATGCTTTTATACCTTCAGCTTGGCAGAAAGAGCATAAAGGCATGCAAGGCAGTGAGTATATCACCAATGAAAAAGAAATAGCTAACCTAACTGAAGAGTGGTTAATTGCAAGAGATTATGCAGTTCAACAAGCCACTAGATTAAATAGTGGTATTGCTAATAGATCTGACTTTGAAGAAAGATATGAACAAAGGTGTGGTGTTACTAAGCAATTATGTAACAGACTTCTTGAACCTTTTATGTGGCATAAAGTCTTATTAACTACGGGTAAAGGAGGCTTACAGAACTTCTTTGAGCTTAGATGTCCAGAATATGAGTATTATGAAGAAGGAAAACTGCTTGAAGTGTTTAAAAGTAAAAAAGAGTATAGCTCTAAATATTGTTTGGATAAACCTTATACTAGGATTATACCAATAATAGATTTGAACAGTATTGAGTGGCTACAATTTAACAAAGGTCAAGCTGAAATACACATGATGGAACTTGCTGAGAGTATGTATGATACTTATAACGAGAGTGTTCCTCAGAAGTTAAAAGCTGGAGAATGGCATATTCCATACGATGACATCATAGATACTCAACTTAAAGAAGATGGACATGGTGTTTATTTTGGTAATCATTACACAACTCTTATCAAAGCTTCTACAGGTTTGTGTGCTAGAACTTCTTACTTAACTGTAGGAGATGATAAATCACCTAGTATAGAGACCTTGATAGGCATCCATGATAAAATGGTTAATGCAGTGCCAAAGCATTCCAGTCCTATGGAACACATAGCAAGAGTTATGTCTGATGAAGAGTACTATATGTTCTCTAAAGGTATGGATGGTCAAAAAGACCATGAACATGGTTGGTGCTTGAACTTTAGAGGATTTATGCAGTATCGCTACATTCTTGAGCAAGGGAAATAACACTTAATCTGTATAAACTAACCTCACAGCTTAATTGTTGTGAGGTTTTGTTGTTTTATAACTAACTTAAAAAACTGATGGTACAAAAGGAATGGGTAGAAGTTAAGAGTTATAGTTGGACACCTAAGATGACTCTTGGATTAATAATGCTAATAGCAATGCTCGTTAGTGCTGTAATGCTTGTAGTGATTGTGTTTATAAGCATTCGCAATAGTGGAGATGAGGTTGGTAAATGCAAAGCTAAGACAATCACAATACAACCTGATATTAAAGACACATCTTCTTATCATTGGACTGACAACTTCAATGATGCTCAGTTAAGAGAGATGTGTAAAGATGGAACACTTAAACTAAAGTAAGATGATATTTACAGTAGATAAGACTAGTGATGGTTGTAATCCAGAAGCTGAACTTAAAGAGTTTAACACTTTAGATGAGTTGATAAACTTTATTGACAGTCAAGAAGATAAGAAAGTTGTAATATTCACAAATATGCAAAGACCTCATATAGAAATATATGATGACTTTCGTGAGTAGGAAACATAGTCCTCTGTTGTGGCCACAACAAGAATCGTAAACAGAGATTACAGGCAGGTAACTGTTGGCGTGGAGGCTCTCTAAATCGTAGGTTAGCATAGTTAGTACATCTAAGGTAAAATGTACAAATCTGAAGGATAGGCTGACAGGTTGTTGGTTAAGGTTGCAGAGTTAAGAGTAATACTTCCTTATTGACAGTACTTAATAAAAGCGTAATGAACCGAAAGAGGGTGAGTTCAATTCTCACATCCTTCACAATGGGCAATATTGCTCAGAAACCCAAGTGTTCAATGTACTTGGTTCTCTACTTGTAGTCTTATGGGGATAAGACAACAAACCTTCTAATACCTACTAGAACAGTAAGACAGAATTTGCAGTTTGGTCTTAGTTAACTAACTTGACTGATGCAGGTATTAGATAAGAAACTTCATAGTATCACCTTCATACAATATCTCTACAGTCTCGCTTAGCTGATTAAGGTTCTGGCTACTCATTGACTATTCTGACTACTAGGTAGTTAGTCTCTTTGTGAGTGTGATTGTGATACTATGAACTAACTTAAACTTAACTAACTAACTTATGCTATATATTAAACCAACAAATGAAGTCCTTGTTAGTATAGATACTTATGAGGACTTGTTTAAATTGCTCTATGTTCCAGATATAACACCAGAAGTATTTAAAGCAAGAGCTGATGACTTCAGGGTTCGACTTATGAAAATGTTTCCTGATAAAACTCTACCTGAAATAATGACTTTGATAGATACTTACAATGAGATAAAATCTAGGATGGAGGAGTTGTACAGTCATACACATCACAACAATTATCTTACAGTTCTAGACTTTGAGCTAAGAAAGAACTTAACTAACTAATAATATGAATGAAACAGCATTTCAAGTACACTATCAGTACTTATTATCTTTAAACAATATAAACACAGCGATAGTAAATCATCAATGTGATGTAGAAGGGTCTAGCGCTAATGCCTTCACAGGTCAAAACGGTGTAGTAGACCAAGAAATAGCTAGACAGATAACAGAGTTGATACGCTTATATCCAGATTACTGTGATAACTACTGGAAAGAAGTAAAGCTAAGAGAACTTAAAAGTAGAACTAATGTCGTTGATTAAAAGAGTATGGTGCAGTAACTGTCAATCATCTGAGTGTGATTGTGTTAGTGATGATAACGAAGACTTAGACCTTTACGATATAGACTATTCTTATGAAGATGAAGAACCTGTATCTGAAAAAGAACTTTGGGAAGCTGAGAATAAACAACTAGATAATGGACTATGAAAAACAAGCAAGTGATTTAGCTACTAAACTAGGTTTAGAGTTAATAATCAACAAAGTAGAACATCGTAAGCATTTCTTAGATGACACAGATTCCAGAGATGTTTATAATGTAACACTTAAGCGAGGAGATAAAAGTTACACATTTGACTTTGGTCAAAGTATATCAAAGTCTTGTAACACAGTTAAAGTAAAACAGATAGATTTAGTAGATCAAATTGAAGTGTTCGCTGGATTCCAGATATACAAGAGAACAGCTTCAATATACTTTACTTTATACAAGAAAGATGACTGGAAATACGATCTGTTAGATTTAGTAAACAAGCTTGAAGAAAAGTGGTTAGCTAACTATAAATCTACAAGTCCTTACTGGGACGCTAAGTATAAAGAAAAGAAGATTTCCAAAGAAGTGTATGCGGATAAAGTTGACTGTAAAGGTGTGTTAAAAAACACTGCTTCAACAATAATCAGAGCTGTACAAAGAGAGTTAGAGAAAGAAACAGAAAAGTATGTAGAAAGGTTGGATAAAACACCTCCAACATTCTATGACATTTTATGTTGCTTAACTAAGTATGATCCAGGAGACTTTAACAACTTTTGTAGTGAATATGGTTACAGTAACGACTCTATCAAAGCACTTAAAACTTATGAAGCTGTCACAACAGAGTTTGTAGCAATGCAAAGCTTGTTTAGTGATGAAGAACTTGAACTATTAACTGAGATACAATGAGAGTAATACTAAAGAAGAATAACACAGAGATAGCTCATTTCATAGATGACTTACCTCTGATGTATTATGTAGCAGGTCTTAGTAAAAATGAAGATCACTATAAGGCTACATTAACCTTAGAAGATCTACTAGATCCAAACGATAATGAGTACTCTATAACTCCAGTTGAGTTATATGAGACTTTAGCAGAAGTAATAGGAACCCATAAAAAAGGAGATAAATATGAGTGGAGTATTGAAGAACGATAGAGAGTATATTATCTTAACTAACAATGAAGTACTTAAGATTAAGGTGTTAGATGTTACGCAGACTTCTATCAGAGTTCACAACTTAGATGACGACTTTATCAAGAGATACTTGTTAGAAGATTACAATCCGAGAGTAATTGAAGAGATTGGTGTTAAAACTTACGACCAAGAAAGAACTGAGATATTAGAAGCTGTTACTAAGCCTATTGTAGAGATAGAACATCCAACTAAAGCTTTAATCTTAGGTAAAGTTGCTCCTAATAATGCAAGAAGGATTGCGGAAAATGTTAAAAGTAACGCTGAGAGATTAGCTGAGATTTTAGCTGCAAGTAAGGAAGAAGTAATAGATGAACCACCTACAGTAAAAGATAAAGAAGTTTGGAAAGAGATTCTTAACTTAGGACATCCTTATATGCTCAGTAATAAAGGTAAAGTTAAAAATCATCACAACAAAGTTTTAAAGCCTACAATAAGAGGGACTCAACAATACTATTTATTAGTTAACAGAGATAAAACTCAAAAATGTGTAAACGTGAGTACTTTGTTGAAAGAAGTATTTGGATTAACTAAAGCAGTATGAAAAAGCCAGTGAAGAATGAAGGTCAGATACAATATTCTGACAGAGAGAATGTAACTCCTGAGATATGCTTAGAGTTCTGGAAGAAAGAACGTCAGTTATACTTAAATGGAGAAGAGACTAAGATTAAGTATGTAGGAGTAGATGCAGGTATCTATATCAACAATCACATAAAAGACTTAGAAGCTTCTATAAACAGAAAGTCATGAAGAAACCTTTATTATACATTCCAGCTGAGAAGTTAGATAAGTCTAAGTATATCAGACAGTTAAGAGAGATTGTAAGGTGGAAGAATACAGGTGCTAGAGGTACTATAATAGCTCCTACGGGATGTGGGAAGACTATTATTGCATCTATAGCTATTGCTAAGATGGTTAGGTGGTATCCTAATTATAAAGCTGTAGTTGTAGTACCAGGTATTGATCTAAAGACTCAGTGGGAAAGTATAATGAAGCACTTCGGATTAGCAGACAATGTGGAAGTTATAGTTATCAACTCTCTCTTATTGAGAGATAAGATAACTTGTAACTTACTAGTCTGTGACGAGTATCATAGATACCCTTCTGAGAAATTCAGCATGTTGTTTAACATAGTTGAATACTCTTGGTTACTAGGATTAACAGCCACCATTAAGCGATTGGATGGCTTAGAAAGTTTGTTGTTAGCAAGAGCCCCTATTTGTGGTGAAATAACTGTAAAAGAAGCTCTTAGAAACGGTTGGATAAGTGAGATGTTACACATTAACTTATCTGTACCACTTACAAGGAAGGAAACAGAAGCGTTAAAAGAACTTGATAAACAGATATCAAGAGGATTATCGGTATTCGGAGGTGACTTCAAGTTAATGCAAAGATGTCAGAACATAGAGAGTGCGAAAGCCTATGTTGCTCAGAGATACCCTCAGGAAGATGAAGACATAAAAGGTAAGATAGTTCAAGTTGATGCTATCAATACCTCAAAACGTATTCATAAACGAAAGGAAGCAGTAAACCTGACCAAACATAAGATAGAAGCATCTGTCAAACTCATTCAAGAGTTAAGACTGAAGACTATCATATTCTCAGAATCGACAACCTTTGCAACTCTAGTTGCTGAAGAACTTGGACCGATAGCAGTAGATTACCACTCAAATGTTACTCCTAAAGAAATAGAAGTAGAAGTTACTAAAACCTGCAAAACACAAGCGTCAGTTCTTAAACTCATAGATACATTAGATTCCTACAAGAGCGTTCCTACTGTCATAGGTAGAAAGACTCAATGGGATATCACGTATAAAGTGAAGAAGATGCTTAGCTCAGCTAAGGTTAAAGAAGCTAATATGAAAGCTTTTATGGACAATGAAGTAGAGGTACTCAGTACTGCAAGAGCTGTAGATGTTGGCTTTGATAAAGCAGATATTGAGTTTGGATTAGAAGCAAGTAGGACGAGTGCAGACGCTCAAATCCGTCAAAGAAAAGGCAGGATTTGCAGAACTCACTCATACTCAGATGGTTCTGAAAAGGTGGGTGTTTACATCTCACTGTATGTACCAAACTCACAAGATGAAAAATGGCTAAGACGATCTCAGGCAGAGATTGGAGATTCGGTCATCTGGATGGATGATATTGACGAGACCATTGACCTTATCAAAGCTACTCTTAAAGCTCAACGCACTAAGACCACTTTGTTTTAGTATTAGAGAAGTGATAGACTAAGTTGACAGGTATTATTATAACCTACTAACTATGATCTACACTATTGAAAAAGACCTAGAGTTGATGGCTAAACTCAACCTAACTCCTTGGCAGCTTACGTTTGTTAAGATACTTGTTGATAATCCTGCATTAGATGCTAAGCAAAATAAACTAAGAGTTTATGCTAACACTATGAAGTTTACAGATACTATCTTCAAGACTTATGAAACATCAAAAGCGTATGCTAAGGAAGTAGGAAATACCAAGATGGTTCGTTTATACAGTAAAGCATCTAAAGAGATGGGTTCTATTATAAACGACCAGATTGATGATCTAGTAGAACGTGGAGTAATACTAGACTTTAACAAACCAGGAGAAAGACTTACAGGTGAGTTTGAGATCAAGCCTAGATATGCTAAGCTTTTCAGCATAGCTGTTATGGGTA
>JACCDO012359503.1_pt1 | contig 15030 bp, 16 predicted proteins | sample 7446101 | NCBI WGS metagenome assembly JACCDO01 (sample SAMN15323440, study PRJNA562643) | freshwater metagenome | isolation source: river surface water | place: USA:Blue River Watershed | collected 2017-08-16
AAACAGTGTAAATTCTTCATAGTGTACAATGTGTGTACTATTATATAATCACCTAGTTCTGGTATATCCAGAGCAAGATCTTCAAATTCAGGGAAACCCCTAAAGCCAAAAGATACGCACCATATTTTGAAAAAAGTATGGGTCCTCGGAGAAAGACCGTAATGGGTATCGTAACAACTCTTTTGGATACGAGTAGTATATACTACAAGAAATGGGCAATCCTGAGCCAAGTTCCTAATGATTTTATCATGAAATCAATGGAAAAGGTGCAACGACTTGACGGAGGTCGGTGGGAATCATATCCTGCCTAAGATAAAGTCTAGCCCCTTATGAAAGTAAGGGTATCAGCGTTTGATGGAGACGAAATGAATGCTCACCTTCCGCAATCGAATGAGGCCATTGTGGAATTGGAAGATATTGCCGCAGTTCCATGGCAAATTGTGCGTCCACGTGACGCCAAGCCCATTATTGATATTGTGCAAGACACCCTTGTGGGTTCCTACTTGGCAACCAAGCCCAACAATTCCTTTAATCGTCGCGAGTTTATGAACTTGATGATGTGGAACAAACGGTTTAGTCAATTGCCGGCACCCATGAAGGACCCTGAAACTAACAAGACCTATTACAATGGTGCGCAAATCATCAGTAGTTTGCTCCCTCCTGTCAATATTCTTACCAAGACCAAACTCGGTCCCTTGGAAATTGAAGAAGGGGAACTCAAAAAGGGTCTTCTCAGTAAACCGGCCTTCAACCAGCCAGGTTCAGGAATTGTCCACACGACCTTTAATGACTATGGCCCCATGGAAGCCGTCAAACTCATTGATAGTTTGCAAACGGTCTTGGAATCATATTTAATTATGAAGGGTTTCAGTGTCGGTGTCAGTGATTTAATTGCCGATGAAAAGACCCGCAAAGACATGGAAGAGGTCATTAAACAAAAGAAGCAACAAATCGAACAAATTATTCTGCAAGTGCACATGGACTTGTTTACCAACAATACGGGGAAGACCAATCAAGAAGAGTTTGAATCTCGTATTTTCGCCATCTTAAACAAGGCCGTTGACGAAGCAGGGAAACTGGGTGAAAACTCCCTGGCCGAAGAAAACCGTCTTATTTGCATGGTTCGTGCTGGGTCCAAGGGTTCGACGGTCAACATTGCCCAGATGATTGCCTGTGTCGGCCAACAAAACGTGGAAGGAAAACGTACCCCCTATGGATTTACGGACCGCACCTTGCCCCATTACAAAAAGTATGACGACGGCGCGGAATCGCGTGGGTTTGTCGAATCGTCGTTTGTGCGCGGTCTCAATCCCCAAGAATTCTTCTTCCACGCCATGTCAGGTCGTGAAGGTCTCATTGATACTGCCGTCAAGACGTCTGAAACAGGGTACACCCAACGTCGACTCATCAAGGCCATGGAAGATTTGATGGTTCAACACGATGGTACCGTCCGTGACGCCAACAACAATATTGTGCAATTCTATTACGGTGAAGATGGTCTCAATAGTACCAAGATTGAAATGACGGAACTCAAACTCCAAGATAAGAGTGATGCTGAATTGGCCAAGATGTATGGCCTAGAAGGAATTGATATTACTTCGATTCTTCAACCCAATGTGCAACGTGACAATGACAGTCAAATGCTTGCCGACTTTGTTACCCAAGGGAAGGAAGACCGTACCATGATTGTCGAACGTGTCTTCCACGGTGCACGCACAGGAGATATTTTCGGACCCCTCAATTTGGACCGTATTATCTTTAATCTAAAAATCAAATTCCGTCTCAACAATCAAACCCCTACGGATTTGACGCCACGGATGATTTTGGAAGGGATTCAACAAATTATTGACCGTACGTATCCGTACAACAAGACCTGGTGTGCGCTTCTTCGATACCACTTGTGCCCCTACAATATTTTGGTCGAAAAGCGTTTTACCAAGGAAGCGTGGGAAACTTTGGTGCATATGGTAATTACCAAAGTATGGAAGGCCGGTTCCGTTCCAGGGGAATTGGTGGGGATTATTGCCGCCCAAAGTATTGGTGAACCGACCACCCAAATGTCCTGTGCTGGTTCGACCAAAATCACCGTTCACGGGAAAAATGTCTACTATGATGGTCCCATTGACAAGTTTATTGATTCCATGATTGAACAAAATAAGGAACGTGTCTTGTCCCTCGGCAACGACAGTCTTGTGTATGACCCAGAAGACAATTATTATATTACTGGTGTCAGTCAAGATGAAAAGTCATCATGGAATCGTATTCTCCAAGTCAGTCGCCATCCTGCCAACGGCAAACTTGTGGAAGTCAAGACGCGCAGTGGTCGTATTACCACGGCAACCTTGTCGCATAGTTTCTTGAAACGGAGTGAAAAGGGGATTGAATCCGTCAAAGGGAGTGATTTAGTGATTGGTGACCGAATTCCTGTGGCAAAATATGTTCCCATTGTTCCCAATCCCATTCAACAAAAGGAACTTGGCAACAACATTGTGCAATGCGACTATGACTTTGGATGGGTATGTGGACTTTACTTGAATGATGGCCTTATCAAGGACGACAGTATTGTCTTCAGTCATTACGAACCCTACATGGAAGAACGTCTCCAAGCGTTTGCCAAGACATATAACTACCCACTCCGTGTCAACGTGATTGAAAGTGACTTTGGCACCGTGAAAAACTTTGTCATGCATTCCTCGGCCCTCCAAGAATATTTTGTCCAAAACTTTGGCAGTGAATTGTACCGCAAGGAAATGAGTGGCGAAATCTTCCACATGAATTACGAATTCCTCCGTGGTCTACTCAGTGGATGTTTCGACAGTGCCGGCAATATTCACGGCGACCGTCAATTGATTCGTTTCACCATGACCAGCAAAGTATTGTCACAACAAATTGCCAAACTCTGTTCCTACTTTGGATTCTTTGGTTCCTTTGGAGAAGAAGTCAATGTGGAAAAGCGTCAATACGTCTACATGATTCTCCGCAAGTATGCCAAGGAGATTTTGGAGGTCATTCGTATTCACGACGCCGAACGTGCCAAGGGTCTTCAACTCATTGTGGATTACAACAACCGTGATAATGTCCACAGCAATATGGAACTCATTGATAAACTTCCCTTTTGTGGTCGCCTAATTGCTGAAACAGCCACCATCTTGCACATGCCATCGTGTTCGCGTATTTACCGCCGTTGGCTCAAGAAGGAGAGCGTCGGTCGTGAAACCTTGCGCAAGTACATTCGTCGCTTCAACCATGCCCTCGAAACCAACAAGGGAATCACCCTCGAAGACCGTGCAACCGTGACGGAAAATGTCAAACTCCTGCAACAAGCCACCGAAAGTGATGTTGTATGGGACGAAATCACTGAACTCAATCTCCAAGATGACCCCAAGACCTATGTCTACGACTTTACGGTGCCTGGAAATGACAGTTTCATGGTGGACGACAATATTTACGTGCACAACACTCTCAACACCTTCCACTTGGCAGGGGTTGCCGCCAAATCCAACATGACGCGTGGTGTACCGCGTCTCAAAGAACTCTTGCAAGTGACCCACAATCCAAAGGCCACTTCACTCACCGTGTACTTGAAGCCCGAATTCCGTGAAAATAAGGACCGTGTGCGTGAAGTCATTCAAGATTTGGAAATCACCTTGCTCAAGGATATTACACTCAAGGCGGGTATTTACTATGACCCGAAGGACGAAGAAAGTATTGTCGAAGAAGACCGTGAATTAATCGATTTCTTCCGCGCCTTTGAAGCCCTTGAGTCGAAAGAGGACGATGGTGACGACAAATGGAACAAGTGGATGTTGCGTCTCGAATTTGACCGTGAAAAGATGTTTAATCGCAATATTACGATGGACGACGTTCACTATGTTCTCAAGGAGCGGTTTGCCGACGATATTCACATGGTATATTCGGATTACAATAGTTCGAAACTCATTATGCGCATTCGTATTACCGACAGCGACCCCCTCTTGAATGACGATTTGAACAGTTTGAAGAAATTCCAAAATCGTATCTTGAACAATATTGTCATTCGCGGTGTGCCTGGGATTCGCGCCGTCACCTTCCGCAAGAGCAAGGATATGCACGTACTCAAGGATGGAAAATATGAACAAATTGAACAATATGTCTTGGATACGGATGGTTCCAATTTCTTGGAAGTCATGAATCATCCTGCCGTCGATGGAAATCGGATTTACAGTACCAATGTCCACGATATTTACGAACAATTGGGAATTGAAGCCGCGCGACAAGTCTTGTATTCCGAAATGGCGGGTCTGTTCGAAGAAGCCGGCATCAACTATCGTCACTTGTGTTTGCTTGTCGATGTCATGACCCATCCAGGGCGACTCATTAGTGTCGACCGGTACGGTATAAACAAGAATGACAATGGTCCTCTTGCCAAGGCGTGCTTTGAAGAAACCGATAAGATTTTGCGAAAGGCCGCACAATTTGGTGAAATTGACCCAGTCACGGGTGTCTCCGCCAATGTCATGACTGGTCAAACGATTCGTGGTGGAACCGCCTTTAGTCAAATCTTGTTGGATGAAGAGGCTCTTCCTGCACTTCTTGCCAACGAACCGCTCATTGAACACTATGATGAACCCGATGACATTCTCACCGAGCAAAATATTCATGCCGTCTTTGCAAAAGACGATAATAACATGTGTAGCCAAACTCGTCTCAGCATGAATATTAATCTCCCCGTAGGAACAGGGAATATGGAAGATGAGGAGGAGATTGAAATCATCACCGTTTAATTCCCTTTTGTACAACCAATCAAACGTTTAAAATTTCTCGTGACAATAATGTTATAAAATTGATGTATCAAATCTTTTTTATAGCAGTAGATATATCATTATGGAAGAAGAATTTGAATCGGTTTCCCAATGCACTTGTCTCGACAAGGAGATTCCAATTTTGTGTGTCGAATGTGAATATGTCTATTGTGAACAATGTGAAGATATCTGCGACCATTGTGCCGAATACGGAGAAGAACAAGATTCATGCCCCAATTGTAATCCCACCCTGGAAATCAGTGGGATTCATTGTTGTGAAGGGTGTATGAAGGACGATTTGGAAGAAGGGCTGCTTGGATATTGCGACACGTGTAAAAAGTTTGTCTATAGTGAAGTGGAAAAGGATGAAGAAAGTCTCTGCTTTCGAGAACATACCATGGTATATCATCCAGAATCGGTCAAGGAAATATGGAATCGTATTTATACAGAAGAGGAATCAGAACACCTAAATAGTTAATACATAATACAAGTATGGACTTGCTGGTTGAAAAGACTCCTCCGTGGAAAGCATGGAATTTATATACGCGCCCAACCGTTTTGAAATTGGGTCAATCCATTCAAATTGTGGCAAATGGATGGGAAGAAATTCACAATGAAACCGTGGATGCATTAAAAGAAAAGATTAATGTCTATGACAAGACGGAAACGTGGGACTTGGCAAAGCGGATTACCAATCCGTATGAACTTGTCTACAGTTATAGTACGCGGTTACAATTACCTCCATCTTCGTGTATATATAATCCCCTGAGTCGCTCTTTTTATAAAATGGTCGAAATCCTTTTTCTTTTGCATTTTTTTCAAAACCACAAGGATTCCAAATTACAATCCTTACATATATGCGAAGGACCCGGTGGTTTTATTGAAGCATTTTTATATGGTGCCCAAGATGCACGTCGAAATGTTGGAAAATGTTATGGAATGACGTTGAAAAGTACCAATGTATTTATTCCAGGATGGCGACGAACGCAAAGTTTTTTAAAGCGGCATAAGAATGTATGTTTACTGTACGGAAAAGATGAAACGGGGGATGTCTACAACCCAGACAACCAAAAACACGCAGTTGACTTTGTCAAGCAGGACGGTGGAAAGGTACAATTTGCAACGGCCGATGGTGGATTTGACTTTAGTGAAGACTTTTATGGCCAAGAAAAAAACATGTTGCGTTTGTTGGTGTGCAGTGTCATTATCATGTTTCAGTGTTTGGCGGAAAACGGGGATTGTGTCATTAAAGTGTTTGATATGAATGGTCAACCATCGCGCGACTTTCTTGCAATGTGTGCATCGTGCTTTCGAAAATGGACCTTGTATAAACCCGCCACGAGTCGCCCCAGTAACAGCGAATGGTACTTTATTGGCCAAGGATTTCTCCCCTTGTATACCAATCAAACGATTCTTCCTGAACTCTTCAAACTCCGTGATGTCTTGGCAGAAGGAAACAATATTACTAAAATTTTGGATGTAAATCCCTTAAATGACCATTTATTGAATTTACAAGAAAAACATACCCAAATCCAAATTGAAACTTTACAACATGTTCTTCACTTTTGTGAATCCAATTCGGAGGAATCACGTTTCAAGATATTGTGGGATATGAATCGAAAACATTCCGTCCAATGGTGTAATGCATTTCGAATGCCAACAAATTTTAAACTTTAAGGTGTCTTATACATTACTGTCTTTTGGAACATTTTTTGCCACGGGTTTAATGTACTTGTCGACCATACGTTGACCGACAATAACAGATGCCTGGTGTTGGGTGAGACTCTTATCTCCCATGCGAGTCAATAACCCCATCATGGTTTGAAAATTCCCAAAATCAAAGTTGGGTTCAAACATTTTTAAAAATAGGGTGGGGTACATTTCATGAAATGAGCCGGTAAGTTGTTTAATTTCTTCTTGGGTTTTTCCGGTACGTTTTAGAAAAAGCACTTCATCTACACATTTTTTTACATAGGCGGCACGTTCTTTTGCATCAAAAAGAGTGGGGCGATTCTTTTCCTTTTCGGCTTGGGCAAGTAAACTGTCTTTGTTGAGTCCATTTGGGTTGGGGGGTCCGTCATCCCGAGGTTGTTGTTGCATATTGCTATCATAGAATGGAATAATTGTTTAAACCATGGAAATGAAACGGAATAGTAGAGAGAAATGTCGAATTCTGTCGTAAGTATAACAACCGCGCCGGTTGTCAATGATGACCCCAATAGTATTGAATCAAAAATGGCCGTTCAAGCAAAAGCATTGGAAATGCAATCCGAACAAGATGCAAAATACGACCCTGTATACAAACGGGAAGGATTTTTGGTCTATCAAGCCGATTATAACCAAACCTCGTGTTTATTGGGGATGACCGCTCTTTGTCTTGTAATTTTGGCGTCGTTTGTCAAGAAGCGGAAATAATATACCGTGGTAATAGAAGATGGATTTTTTTGGAGGAGACGATGATAATGAAAGTATTGACAGTTTACCAGACCAAAACACCAAATTAATTACAGAAATGAAGGGTTTACTTGATAATTTAAAGTATGCATTATATAATTCCATGGTACAAAATGATGAACATGATGCAAAAAGTTTAAAAGGAATGTATTCCTATCATGCATTATTACTCATGTTAATTTCGTATTTGATGGGAATGCTTGACCCTGCATATAAAGAAACCGAAAAACAATTTCCCTATATCGAAAATGAAGATGCAAAAAAACTGTTTGATAGATTGAGAGAATATATGCAAACGGTTGTAAATTCAAAAAAGGATGATGATGTAATTTTAGCATACAATACCCTGTACAATTTATCCAATGAAGATGCCTTTCATTTTGCAAAACCACATGATGTTCAAGATTAATTCACAATCTAAAACCAAATTGATTACCTATAAAAAGAATATGAGTAATCATTTTGAATTACTTGACGGAGGAGAAGGGAATCCCTATCATTTTTTCATTTATATGTTGGCCAATTTTCGTATATGTGATTGTCGCAATGATGTCTATTATTATTATCCCAATAAAAAGGATTGTAAATTAAGTGAACAGGCTCTTGCCTTATTACCACCCAACTTTCATCGTCATCTTGTCAAAGAAGAGGGGTGTGAATATAAACCCTTCTTACACGTCAAACCATTTTTTCCCGATTGGACCTTACCCATTGATTATGACTTTTTGCGTGCACTCTTTCATTGGCATCGAAGTCCCATGATTCTTCCTGGGTTAAAAGTCTATGTATCGCGAAACAAGGATGCCACGGACCGTCACGTAGTCAATGAAGACCAACTCTTACCTCTTTTACAAAAACACAATTTCATCATCGTACACATGTCCGATTTGCAAGTTAAAGACCAAATCCATTTATTCTCGTGTGCCGATTTCATCATGAGTCCGCACGGTGCAGCCCTCACCTTTAGTGTTTTTTGCCATCCAGACGTAACCATTGTCGAATTTATGCCGAATGTACGCGAAAAGCGCCATTTTTCACATATTGCCTGGCATTTTAATTATGAGTATCATAAAATTGTGGCAAATATTGTTGACAATGAAAAACAGCATTTACAGGTCCCCATTGAACAAGTAGAATCCTATTTACAATATCATCCAAAGACACACATATAATTATTTTACAATGATATATATAGGAATTATGAAGACTCGAAGAAATCAAAATCGCTCCAATCATAAAACACTTCGGTGCAAACCCGGTGAAATTCTACGTGCGCCCTACGTGCGTCGCTATAGTCAACGTTTTCGTGAAAAGGGGGTATTTGTTCGCCGTGGAAATCGTACAGTAAAGTTGGATGTTCCCTCAGGCAGTATTCATGTGCCGGCCCAATGTATCAAAGACCGTGGGCTTCCAGGAAAAGGTCCGCGACCCGGACAAGTTTCGATTGGAGACCTCAAGAAGGGTGATTTATCAAAGCATGGATACAGCGCAAAACTGCCAGAAAAGGACCGCCATGAGGCCTTAATTAAAGCCATTCAAGAATATGGCACCCTATCAACCTATCGTAAACTTGACGCGGTTGCCAAGTATTCCATGCGTACAGCCCCAGAATTTTCCCATATTTTTGGAAAAGACCGCGACTGGATTCGCCGTACCTTTCGTATTAAAAAGGGAATGTTGAAAAACAAGTAAAGCGTAAACATATGAAAAACTCATTATACAGACTCAACAGGAGGTTTCATGGAATCTGGTGTTGAGTTTTTTACGGATAGTTCCGTCAACTTGAATACACCCAGTGTTGGAATCGAAATGTCCACCGGATGGAAGACGTTTCTCTTTATATTTCTCTTCTTTTCATTTATCGTATTTGTTATTTCGAATATGTCCAACATTAAGGCCATTAAAGAAAATTGGGAAAAATACCGTTGTAACCCATCCATTATGCCGTTTGCATCGTTGTATGGGTATGACGCCAAGGAAAATTTGAATTATTGTATGGGAACTGTATTTGCAAAAAATGCATCGGGTGTATTGGGTCCCTTTGGGCAAATTATGGTAATTATTATTCAGATTTTAATGCAATTTTCGGAAAACATTAACAGCATTCGTGTCATGATTGCCAGTTTAATGGGAGGGGTTATGAAAATGATAAATGAATTTCGCTCACGATTCGTCTTTGTAATGCGTCAACTGGGGTATGCGGGTCATCGTTTACAGTTGCTTATGAAACGGGTCTATGCGTCCATGTTTTCGATATTGTATATGGGGTCGAGTACGATTACGGCGGGTCGTAACTTTGGAGACACAGTCTTATTCCGTTTTTTAGATACGTTTTGTTTTGACCCAGATACGTTGATTTCAATTCAAGGGAAAGGACTCATCCCTATTCAGAAAGTTCAATTGGGAGATGTCACCGATGCAAATGAAATTGTCACCAGTGTCTACAACTTTTCCGCACCAGGCCAATCCATGGTCGAACTTGCAGGAACCCATGGACCGATTCTTGTGAGTAGTAATCACTATGTGCGTTATAATCACGAATGGATTATGGCAGGAAAACACCCAAATGCAATTCAGGCTGCCCCATGGGGTTCAGATATTCAACGGCCGCTTGTATGTTTAGATACCAATCAACATACTATACAGATTGGAGGATTTACATTTTCAGATTATGATGAAACGCCAGAAAGTGATGAAGAAACGATGAAGGTAGTCGAAAAGAGTCTGAATAATTGTATTGAGAATTATCCACGTGGGTGGCTGTACCAACCTTCGTTTGACCCATCTCTTCGAATTAAAATGAAGGATGGTTCGTATAAGCATGCCATTAAAATACAAATTGGCGATGAATTATCCCTTGGGACGGTGGCTGGAATGGTGTATCGACATATTCAAAACTATGTAATGTACAAGGAACGAATTCTCAGCCCAAGCACACTCATTTGGAAGGATGACGAAAAGAAATATGTACGTGCCGGCAAGTTTTTAGAGGTACAATCGAGTCGCGTCCCCCTTATGACGATGAATTTTGTCGTCTTGTCCTCGGCAACGATTGAAACCGAGCACTTTATCACCCGCGATTTATGTGAGGTGCAAAGTCCTTTTATGGAGGAGGCAACGAGTGCAGTAATGGAAAAAAAGATAGAACCCGAGACTCGCGGTTTTGAATAGAAATTAATATACACAAAATATACAGGAGAATGGCATGGATGACATTTATCACCACAGTGGCAATCCTGGGGGGAATCGCCTTTGGGGCAGGGGGGCTTGCCGATATAAAAAGTATTCAAAATAACTGGGATAAACGTCGATGTGATGTACTCATCATGTTACTTGCCATGTTTTTAAAACCAGACGACGACCCACGAACAAGTTCCCAGTTTGCAACCGAAAATTTTGCATTCTGTCAATCACAGTTATCAAAAAATATTTTGAGTTTGTTGATGATGCCACTGGTAAAAGGGATGATGCGAATCCTGAATGTCTTGAAAGGTCTCGGCACGGTTCTAAATGGGACACGCACCATGTTGTCCAGTGCGGCAGGAAGTTTTCAGAAATTATTGACGCAGCGTCAAAAAACGTTTCAGGCAGTTCAAATGGCGGTTGGATATTCGTCCTATCGCATCAATAGCATTATGGGTCGAATGGTGGCCACAATATACAGCGTAGTCTACGCAGGAATGTCGGCGTTTATCGCGTTTCTCAACTTAAAGGACTTTATTTTAAAGATTGTCATGATTATCATTGGTATTTTAATGGCGATTGTTATATTTTTATTCTTATTTTTAGCACCAACCATTCCACTGATTATTGCGGTGATTGTGGCACTTACATCGATGGGGGTTGCCATGGGGGGTGCTGCATCAGCCTTTTGTGTGGAACCAAAAGCCTTGGTAAAAATGGAAGATGATACATTACAATACTTGTTTGAAGTCAAAATCGGCGACCGTCTCGCATCCCAGAACGGAAGTCCGAATATTGTCACAGGAATTTTACATGCAAACAGTGAATCGATTCCTCTTGTATCCTTGTACGGTGTAAAGATGAGTGGAAGTCATCGTGTGTATTATAATGAATCGTGCATTTTGGCGCAAGAACATCCAGACGCCATTCCAATTACGGATACCATGCCATATTTGATTTGTTTAAATACAACCACGCATCATGTACCCATTATGAGCCAAAAAAATGTATTATGGGTCTCGGATTGGCAAGAAATGGACAGCGAAGAAGACAAGATGTGGTACGTGATGGTAAATAACATGTTAAACAACAATTCCCACCCATTAACCATGCGTCCAACATCAACACCCTTGCATGACCAAAATGCCAAGGTCTTTGTAAAAGAAAAGGGATGGACACCCGCTCATGAAGTACCGATTGGTTCCTATATTCATGACCGTCAAAATCAATTTACGCAAGTGGAAGGAATTTATACTGGAAATTTAACCTCCTATATAAAACAATTAAAACCAGGATGGATAAGTGACGGAACATGGGTACTCCATGATAGCCTATGGAAGTATATGATTCATAGTGAACATCATTATGAAAAGGGGACGATTCTTCACCATGGATGTATCTTTGTAACCAAAAGTGGGTCCTATGATATATTGTGTGACAATCAGCCGATTACCATAAGAGATTTTACAGAAGTAGGTATGGACCGAATACAAGAAACGTATAAAACCATTGATGTATTATTACAATCCAAACAGGCTACGAAAAAAGTAACCCTACAATAGAAAAAATGAAAACAAACATTTTAATTGTAGGCCTCGTGCTTTTGATTCTAGCCAATTTACTTTTAATGAGTGGAATGGGGGGTGCTTATTCGGAAGGATTTGCAGCGTCGTTTGCGGATTCTGCGGCCTCCACGGGAAAGGGATACAGCCCGATGGGTCCATTTGACGGTGTTGTACTCAAGCCAGAAAATGGTATGAGTGCATGGCGTTCAACCTCTCCGAATGAACCCCTCCGTGGCCCCAGTGTTGACGTAGGTCCCGATAACTTGTTTTATTTCAAAAACAATCAATGCAAGCCATCGTGTTGTGGTGCATCCTACAGTTGCGATGGTGGATGTGTTTGCACAACCCCCGAACAACGTCAATATTTAGCCTCCCGTGGAGGAAATCGCACAATGGACGATGGTATTTAAATGTATTGAAGGCAGGTGTTTCATTCTAATAAATGTAATATGGATTTATAAATTTATTAGAATAATATACTCACAAAAGAGCAGTTTAGAATATCTCTTTTTTAAACAGGTAGTATAATGAATAACATTGCTCGTTCTCCGGCTCCCAATAATAAATTGTTGAATTTTTCAAACTTTATGAATGCAAATGCAAATGCCAAAAATAATGGTGGTCTTATGAATAATATTGGAAAGAATATTTCGAATGTTTCGGCAAATGTCATCAATCGTGTCAATTCTGGAGTCAATGCGGTGACAGAAACCACAAGTGATTTTTTTGGAAACATGGAAATGATACATTGGATTATTTTAATTATTGGAATTGCGATTCTTGTAACCATTGGCCTCTTTTACAAACAAATTGGAGATGGGTTCCAAAGCATGATTGACAGCATCAAAAAGTTTTTTGGGGGAAACCAAGACCCGGTTCCTGCCCCACCACCTTCAGAAACCCCACCTGTAACAGAAACTCCCTTGAGTGTTCAAGACACAAACCTCTTAAATAATAGTTCCTTGGTGGAAAAGGTATTACCCGGCCGCAAAGAAGTCTTTAATATTAGCACAAATCGGTACAGTTATTACGACGCAGAGCCCTTATGTAAAGCCTTGGGTGCAGAAGTCGCCACATTTGAACAAGTGAAGGATGCCTTTGAAAAAGGTGCCGATTGGTGTAATTATGGATGGGTAAAGGGACAAATGGCTGTATATCCCACGCAAGAATCCACTTGGCAACAATTGCAAGATGGCCCTGAAGACCAACGCAATGCATGTGGTCGGCCAGGTATTAACGGCGGTTATTTCGACAATCCAGAATTACACTTTGGGGTCAATTGTTATGGTGTAAAGCCAGTACAAAAGGACCATGATGCACAAGAAATTGCCAAGCGCGAAGGTCAACCATTGACCCCTGGTGCTCTTGAGTTTGAAAAACTGGTGGCAAAATACCGCGGCGAAGTCAATAGTATTGGATTATTACCGTTCAATTCCAGTTCATGGGCGAGTAAGTAAACTTCTTCTTAATCAATAAAATCGTATTGTTTGGTGGAGGGTGTGTCGGTTTCGCCGTCCTCGTCTTCATGTTCATCTTGCATTTCGTAAAAGGGTTGATGTGCTTTGGAAGCATGTAAGTCTACATTGTTCCAAAGAAAGTTTAAGAAATCCAATTCTTGGGCTTGCCCCACAATGCTCTGGTCAAAAAATTCTGTTTTCGACCATGGTTCCAATAATGCACACAATTCATCGCTGGGAAATGCGCTGCAAAACCATATATAATCATCTTGGTATCCGTGATTGTTTCCATTTTTATAATGAATATGATACTCGCGATGATATTTTTCTTTTATTAGTGCAACCTTTTTATGGGACCACATCCATTCTGTAAAATGGTTTACGAGCGTTGGGAAATCATGATTGATATGATATCCATGACTTTTTACAAATGGAATGAGGCCTTCACGAATAAACTGGGCAAAGTATCCACGCGGATATCGCCGAAACCAATGGTCACGCATATTTTCCACTTCCGTTTCAAGAAGTGTATGATAAATCGATTTTTGAAACATCTCCCTTGTATAAATAATATACTCTCTTATATCTTATTTATACAAAATGTGTTTAACCCATTTATAATTGTGGTTTGGGAAGTTCGGGACCTGCGGTGGTGTATTTCAAATTTTGGGATACTTTTGCGGAAGCATCCTTGTATTGTTTAATAAACTTGATAATTTCTTGCGTTTCATCGTGACTTGCATGTTTCATGGCAAAGTATTTTGGAAGAATCGTTTCCAGCATTTGGATGGAAAGGGCCGGTGGGGTTTTTTCTTCAGCAACCCGAATATTTCCACCGGTGACTTGAATACACGCATTCATCATCTTCTTTTGATTTAAAAAACTGAGAATCTCTCCTTCATAACCATCTCGCAATTTTCGTGCGTTGCCGGCTTGTTGTGTGTGACTTTTTGCCAAATTGTTGTAATGCACCCACGAACGTACATTTTTTTGAAAGACATTTTGTTGGTTGACAAGGGAACCGGCGTCTTGGGGCGGTGGATGGTTCATAATACTCCTGTACTAGAATGAAAATTTCTTCTTCTACATTTAAACGCCTCCACTGACCGGTAATGCACCACCATGCTTTTGTATATTTACAAATACAATATAAAAGGTATACGACACAAAAATAATTAAAATCACAAATAAGATACTAAATAAAAGGACATAGGGAAAGAGGCGTTGGAAAATGTGATTAATAATGGGGTCTAAAATAAAGACTTGGAGCCATTTTTGATTTTCGTCCGTTTGTAAATATTTTGTGACTTTTTGTAATGTCTTTTCTAAAAACCCTTGTTTTAAAAACCCAAGATTGGATGCTTTTGTTTCAACACTCCGTGTATCGTCCATATCCATATATTCTTATTTAGAAATGGGGTTTAAAGATGCAAAACAATACGCAATAGAAAATGGCAACGTATATATTTGAAAAGGGGTACAAAAAATTCCAACGGGAAGGAGTGAATTATTTTTCCTTCCGTCTTGCAAGTCGTGTATTGAAGCCAATTGTATTCAAGACACAATTTCAATACAATGGAAGTAATTATC
>JACCDO011280455.1_pt1 | contig 15029 bp, 14 predicted proteins | sample 7446101 | NCBI WGS metagenome assembly JACCDO01 (sample SAMN15323440, study PRJNA562643) | freshwater metagenome | isolation source: river surface water | place: USA:Blue River Watershed | collected 2017-08-16
AGCCACAGGCCGTCTCAATCCCTGCGGCGTGCAAACGCTGCATACCTCGGCCTGCTACTTGGGGATTAGGATCTTCCATGGCCGCCACCACACGCCGCACCCCGGCAGCAATCAGCGCATCGGCACACGGAGGCGTGCGCCCGTGATGACTACAGGGCTCTAAGGTGACATAGGCGGTCGCACCTCGCGCTGCGGCCCCGGCTTCTTTCAGGGCATAGACTTCCGCATGGGGTTCGCCAGCCCGTTGGTGCCAGCCTTGCCCCAAGACTTGCCCATCCTTGACGATGACGCACCCGACGCGGGGATTCGGCGTGGTGGTAAACAGACCTTGCTCCGCTAAACGGAGGGCATGGGTCATATAGAGGTGGTCGTCAGGGGAAAACAAAGACGAACTCAAGGGGCGACTCCATCAGGGGCTAAACGCAGTACCACGGGCATTGGGCATTCGGATAAGCCAGCTGCCGCTGCGGGGGCATTATTTTTGTGCTTCGCGAATCGCTTCGGAAAATTCATCCACGTCTTCGAAGTTGCGGTACACCGACGCGAAACGAACATAGGCGATTTTGTCCAACTGCTTTAATTCTCGCATCACCAGCTCGCCTAGACGCTGGCTCACCACTTCCCGCTCACCCAAGGTCATGAGACGGTGTTCGATGCGGTTCAAACCGGCTTCCACCGCATCTTGGCTCACCGGGCGCTTGCGCAACGCCAAAAGCATACTTGCTTTTAATTTGGCGCGATCATACTCCACCCGCCGACCGTCTTTTTTCACCAACTGGGGCAGCTTCAGCTCCACCCGTTCGTAGGTGGTAAAACGCTTATCGCACGTCGGACAACGCCGCCGCCGCCGCACAGTATCGCCATCCTCGTTCTCACGAGTATCCACGACCTGAGTAGCCAACTCACCGCAGTAGGGACATTTCATGGTCAGTGAGGGGTGAGGTGTAAGGAGTGAGGTGTAAAGGCCGACGAACTCACAAAGTCCGTAAATTCAACCCCTCACCCCTCTCTCCTCACCCCTCACACTTTTCAATTAGCCATACACCGGGAACTGGGCGCACAGTTCGGCCACTTGGGCTTGTGCGCGGGCAGCGGTGGCGTCGTCGTTGGGGTTGTCCAACACATCAGCGATCAGGTTGGCCACTTTTTCGGCTTCGATTTCGGTGAAGCCACGGCTGGTCATGGCCGGGGAACCAATACGAATGCCGGAAGTCACGAAGGGCTTTTGCGGATCGTTGGGGATGGCGTTCTTGTTCACCGTGATGTGAGCGCGGCCCAGAGCGGCTTCCGCTTCTTTACCGGTAATGTTCTTGGCGCGCAAATCCACCAGGAACACATGGCTTTCGGTGCGACCAGACACGATACGCAGACCACGGGCTTGCAGTACGCGGGCCATCACCTGTGCGTTATCAATGACTTGCTCTTGATAATCACGGAATTCCTTGCTCGCTGCTTCCTTGAACGCGGCAGCCTTAGCTGCGATCACGTGCATGAGCGGGCCGCCTTGCAGGCCGGGGAAAATCGCAGAATTGATGGCCTTTTCGTGCTCGGCCTTCATCAAAATCACGCCGCCACGAGGGCCGCGCAGGGTCTTGTGAGTGGTGGACGTCACCACGTCAGCGTGGGGCACGGGGTTGGGGTAATAACCTGCGGCGATCAAGCCCGCATAGTGGGCCATATCCACCCAGAAAATAGCGCCCACTTCTTTAGCAACCTTGGCGAAGCGTTCCCAGTCGATACGCAGGGCGTAAGCAGAGGCACCGGCCACGATAATGCGCGGCTTATGCTCGCGGGCCAGGGCTTCCATCTTGTCGTAGTCGATCTCTTCTTTTTCGTTGAGACCGTAGGACACCACGTTAAACCACTTGCCGGACATGTTCAGAGCCATGCCGTGGGTCAAGTGACCGCCTTCGGCCAAGCTCATACCCATGATGGTATCGCCGGGCTTGGCAAAGGCCATCAGCACGGCTTGGTTGGCTTGGGAACCGGAATTGGGTTGTACATTGGCCGCATCAGCGCCAAACAGCGCCTTAAGACGATCAATAGCCAGCTGTTCCACCACATCCACATGCTCGCAACCACCGTAATAGCGCTTGCCGGGATAGCCTTCCGCATATTTATTGGTGAGCTGGGAGCCTTGGGCTTCCATGACCGGGCAGCTCACGTAGTTTTCGGAAGCGATCAGTTCGATATGGTCTTGTTGGCGCTGGTTTTCGCCTTGGATGGCCTGCCACAGTTCGGCGTCCACCTTAGCCAGTGTATTTTCTCTGGAAAACATGGCAAGTACCTAGGAAAGTTAAAGAAAGGGCGGGATTTTAACACGGCTGGGCGAGGCCTTCCCGGCGAGTTAAAATCCCGCCCTTGGCCCGCCATCGGAGACATCATGTCAGACGCTATCTGGAAGCCGCACGTTACCGTCGCGGCCATTATTGAGAAAGACGGGCGCTTTTTGCTCGTGGAAGAAGAAACCCCCGAAGGCCTGCGCTTTAACCAGCCCGCCGGGCATTTGGATGCTGGGGAAAGCTTGCAGGCAGCCTGTGCCCGTGAAGCCCTGGAGGAAACCGGTTGGCATTTCCAGCCAGAAGCCCTCGTGGGTGTTTATCTCTGGCCACGCCCCCAAGGTGACATCACCTATTTGCGCTTTGCCTTTAGTGGCCGCCTGTTGCAACACGACGCCGACCGTCCTTTGGACACGGGCATCGTGCGCGCCGTATGGCTCAGTCCCGACGAATTACAACAAAACCAAGATCGACACCGTAGCCCTTTGATTCTGCAATGTATTGAAGATTATCAAGCTGGGCGACGTTTCCCATTAGATGTCATCCGTAACTACATTTGAGAGCCCCAAGATGAGTAAAGGCAAAGTCGTTGTAGGCATGTCGGGGGGCGTTGACTCCTCCGTCGCTGCACTGCTGCTAAAACAACAAGGCTGGGACGTGGTCGGCCTGTTTATGAAGAACTGGGAAGACGACGATACCGACGAGTATTGCTCGTCCCGGCAAGACCTGATTGATGCAGTCTCGGTGGCCGATGTGCTGGGCATTGAACTGGAAGTCGTGAATTTCGCCGCTGAATATCGGGAACGAGTGTTTGCTGAATTCTTGAAGGAATACCAAGCAGGCCGCACGCCCAACCCGGACGTGCTGTGCAATAGCGAAATCAAGTTCAAAGCCTTTTTAGAACACGCCCTGCACATCGGTGCTGACCGCATCGCCACAGGCCACTACGCAGGCGTGCGGGAATTCCAGACCGAAACCGGCAGCGAGTTCCAATTGCTCAAAGCGGAAGATGGCACTAAAGACCAGAGCTACTTCTTGCACCGCCTGAATCAGGCCCAGCTATCGCGCACCCTGTTCCCCCTTGCCCATGTTTACAAGCGCGACGTGCGGCGCATAGCCGAACAAGCGGGTTTGCATAACTGCGCGAAGAAAGACTCCACGGGCATTTGCTTCATTGGCGAGCGACCATTCAAAGAGTTCTTGTCGCGCTACCTCCCGGAACAACCGGGTGAAATCCGCGCTCTCGATTCGGACACCGTGCTGGGCCAACATGATGGCTTGATGTACCACACCCTTGGACAACGCAAGGGTCTGAAAATCGGCGGCATCGCCGGTGGCGCCCAAGCCGGGGAACATGATGCCTGGTATGTAGCCGGTAAAGACATGGCCAAAAACCTGTTGTATGTGGTGCAAGGCCACGATCACCCTGCCCTTTTATCGGATCGCCTCGTGGCCGCTGATATGTCCTGGGTCAGTGGTCGCGCCCCCCATGGTCACTGGGTATACGGCGCCAAAACCCGCTACCGCCAAGAAGACGCCCCTTGCCAAATCGACTCTGTTACTCCAGAACGCTGCGAAATCGTATTTGGCACCCCTCAATGGGCCGTTACGCCAGGACAATCGGTGGTGCTTTATGAAAGCCGCGTGTGTTTGGGCGGCGGCGTGATCCAAGGCTTGGTGTCATAGCCACCACCGCACTCAACAACACCCCCGGCTAAAACTGCACAAGCACGTTTTATAGTCGGGGCGATTGCAGTACCATCCGTCACTCTTTGGTGACGGATGAATAAACGTGAAATTTCTTGTTGTTGATGACCACGAATTGGTTCGGGATGGCTTCGCCGCCGTACTGAGCGGCATCTACCCTGATCTGCAATTGGTTCAAGCTGGTAGCGTGGCCGAAGGCCGGGACGCCATACGTGGCGATCATGACTTCGATCTAGCCATTCTCGACATGAAGCTACCCGATGGGGAAGGCATTGAGTTGATGGATGAGCTGGAAACCTACCACCCGGAAGTGCCCATGATTGCCGTGTCGGCGGACTACAGCTTCCAGGAACGGGCGCTTAATCGCGGCGCACTCGGCTTTTTGCCCAAAGAAGCCGAAAGCTCCGACATCTTAGAGGCCATTGCCGCCGTCCTTTCGGGCAAGGTCTATCTCCCCAATACCCTCCACTCGTCTGACATCGGCTCCCGGCGCGCTTTACAGCGGCGCAGCGACGCCCAGACAGACTCCCAACTCCTGAGCAATAAACAAAAAGCCGTGTTGCGTTTGGTCATGCAAGGTCGCTCTAACCGGGACATTGCCAAAGAACTCGGGCTGGCCGAAAGCACCATCAAGGCCTATGTGAGCGACTTACTGCGCATGTTTAAAGTCTCGAATCGCACCCAAGCCGTACTGCTGGCCAAAGACTTGGACTTATTGGGTGACAGCGCTAAAAGCGAGACCGGCAAAGCCAGCAAGACTTAGTGGCGGGTCTTGCTGAGCAAACGATGCAGTAAGGTGCGCAACTTGCCAGAAGACAGGGGCTTAGACAGTAACGACACCCCTTCTTCTTTAGCCGCACGCAGCACCGAAGGATCCGTATCACCACTAATTAAAATCGCGGGCAATTTGTCATCAAACTCGGTGTGCAAGGCCCGCAACACATCGGTACCCTTTTCGTTATCGGCCAAACGGTAATCACACAACACGGCATCCGGCGGCACACCCATGCGCCGAATACGGTCTAGGGCCTGGGCGCCACTCATAGCCGGTAAAACCACACAGCCCCAAGACTCCAACAAGCCTTGGACGCTTTGCAGCACCAAGTCATCGTCATCCACCACCAGAATGACTTTCCCTTCCAAAAAGTGCGTGCTCTGTCCAACAAGATTGTCGTCCAGTGGTCGCCCCACCACAGGCCGGGCCACAGGTACTTCCACCGCAAACACCGAGCCCTGCTCCGGCTGAGAACGCAGCTCCAGGCGTAAGTTCAGCAGTCCGACCAAACGCCGCACGATGGCCAAACCCAGACCTAGACCTTGGCTACGGTTACGACCTGGATTCGAGAGCTGCACAAACTCGTTAAACACCACATCTTGGGACTCCGCTGGAATACCAATACCACTATCACGCACTTCAATACGCACCCGCTCGCCCCGACGCCGACAGGCCAGCAAAATGCTGCCATGGCGGGTATAGCGCACCGCATTCGACAATAAATTTAAGAGAATGCGCTCCAACAATACTGGGTCAGTATTCACCCAATGCTGAGTAGCTCTTACTCGTAATAACAACCCCTTAGCTTCCGCCGCCGACGTGAAATCATTCTCCAAGCGCGCAAACAAGGGCATCAACGCAAATTGGGTGGGATCGGGATGCAGCACCCCCGCATCAAGCTTCGATATATCCAGCAAACCATCCAGCAAGCTACCCAAAGCGCGTACCGACTCAGAGATCTGGCCAATCAAGCGTTGTGACTCAGGGGAGCTATCCTGTTGCTGCAATTGCCCGACGAACAGACCCAAGGCATGCATGGGTTGGCGTAAATCATGGCTGGCAGCCGCCAGAAAACGGGATTTGGCCACGTTAGCTTGCTCCGCCTCTTCCTTACGCAGCCGTAATTCTTCTGTGGCCTCTTGCACACGAGCATTTAGATTCTGGTGCGAGGCGGCCAGCTCCGCCGCCATCCGATTAACCGACGCGGCCAAGCGAGCAATACCGCCGTCTTCACTGGCATTAACGCGCACCTCAAAATTACCCTGCCCAATTTGCTCCACAGCGGCTTCTAATTCCTCCATGGGCTTAGAAACACGCCGACTGAAATACACCGACGCCAAGAGCACCAAGGCCAAAACGGCAAAAGGAATCCCCACCCCGGTACTAAAAAGGGCGATTTTTTTCTTGATTAAGATGCTGCGATCCACGGCCAAAATCACCCGGCCACGCTCCACCTCGGGCTTGCGGGTCTCTTCGGTGGACACGTCATCCAGGGCCACGTCGGGCACCCGAATGGGGGTGCAATACACCACCATTTCGTTCCACTCTTGGAAAAACTCTCCCCGCCCTTGGGTTAGGGGCAGCATAGACAAGAGTTGCGTGTGTTTACCGGCTTGCGCCAATACATGGCCGCCAGGGCCAATAATGAGCAGACCTAACACATTGCCTTCTGACATGGCGGAATCGGCCAAGAATTGCAGCGACTGCAAATTACCGGAAAACACCCCGTATTCAGAGGCCGTGGCAATCTGCCGTGCCCGCACCCGCTCTTGATCCCGCAGGGCTTGTTCCAAATCGTCAAAACGGGCGACTACAAAAAAGACCGCTAATAGCAAAGCAATGGCCGCCGCAGGCAACACTGCCATCAACAGCACCCGCGCACGAGTATCGAGTTTTTTCATGATTAGCGCTCCTGAGAGCGCAAGCGCTCTTTCAGGCTAGCCTCGTCCAAAATGGTCAGGCCCAGAGAGCGGGCCACGTAGGCATTAACAGCAACATCAAATTCTTTGGGATATTGAGGTGCAGGCAAGGGGCGCCCCGCCAGCACCTGCCGGGCGATATCGACGGCTTGGCGTCCCATTTGCAAGGGCGTAGCGAATACCGCCCCCAAGGCCCCGGCTTTCACATAGGCGGCCGACAAACCAATCAGCGGCACCCGCGCCCGATAGGTTGTCAGCAAAATGTCTTGTATGGTGCGACTGTTGTACACCGTGGGATCTGGCAGCGCTAATAGCAGATCAGCATCCGGCAACACCTTTTGTAAGGCAGGATAAAGCTCGCTACTGTCTTTCACCTGTCCTACAGCACTACTGAAGCCCAATTCTTTGGCCTGCGCGCTGTAATCTACGACATCGCCATGGGAGACAGGCCCTGTCAATAGGGCCACTCGTTTCGCTTCAGGCAACAGCACTCGCACAAAGGCCAGTTGGCGGCGAGGCGCCACATCCATGAATAGGGCCGAAAACCGGCTGCTAGCACGCCCGCCCTTAGTCAGCTGCTCAAAGCTAGAACGGGGTAATAGGGTCACGAGCACGGGGGTATTCATATTGGCGCGCACAACCCGCTCCGTGGCCCGTAGGCCCACCGTCACCAGGAGTGTCGCGTCATTGGGGAGTGCATCATCAATGCCGATAGAGCTGACCTCGGCATCTCGATCCAATAAGGTTTTAAATGACTCTAAAACCTCTAAATGGGGGCGAGTATATTCACTCAATAAAATAACAACTTTACCCTGAGCCCAAACAATAGACGCCCCAAATAAACAACACACCCATAACAGGTGTAGCAATGGCAGAAATAAAATACGCCACATAATGGAGAGCTATTTAGTATTGAAACGTGGTGGTCAGCATAATACGTCGATCAAACAAATAATAAGTATCGGTTTCATAATAACTCCCTCCTAAGTTCTGAACCGTCAAGGCCAATTCACCTCGCCCACCAGGGAAATTAAATGGCGTAGCCAAACGAGCGTCTATACGTTGATAGCCGGGAATCGTCTTCGGTTCTGGCGCCCCCGCCCAGCGCATGGCCCCTACCGAATACAGCATTAATGAGAAGTCCAAATTATCTTTAAGTTTTTGCAACCACGTAATCGAGGTGTTATGGGTGGGCAGCACATCTTGGTGCACCGGCGGACGCCCCACACCAGGGATATAGCGGCTGTCTATGCGTAGAAATGACTGATTAAAGCTCAATTTGCTGGTAGCAGATGGTTTGTATTCCAGCAGCCATTCGGCCCCGTACACATCCGGGCTATCCAGATTCAGATAATCCACGCCTTTTACTTGCCCTAAACCCGTAATTCCTTCATGAAATAAGCGCATATCTACGCGCACCCCTGCCGATTGAAAATCCCCCAAATAACCAATTTCTTTCGACAGAACACTCTCGTAAGCAAAATTACCGGACGACCAAAACCTCACTAATACGCCACCAATAATTGTTTTGGCTTTTTCTTCAAAGATCGACGGTGCGCGGGTGGCGCGGGTCATACCGACACGTACCGTTTGCTCCGGCGTAACGTGGTAATTCAACATAACCCGAGGTGCAGAACTAAAGCCGGTCAAACTGCTGTTCTCAATAGACGCGCCCAGATTAACAATCGCTTTTGGTGAAACACGCCATTCCCAATTACCAAATAACCGAGTCATCGTCATACCCAAGTTATCTGCGGTCAAAAATAGCGGCTGAGATTGCACAGAGTCGCGCCGCACTTGGCCACCCCAAACCATACGCATATCCTGACCCGGACTAAAAATGTGCTGAATTTCTAGGTCGTCGCGCCGGGCAAAGCCGCTTTGGTCAATCAATACCGGCACAGGCGTCACGCCACCGTACACAAAACGGTCAGTGGATTGCTCCTGCATATGGTGAAAATAGACTTGCAGCTCTTCGTCCGGCGAATAAATGCGCTGCCACTTCAATGAGGCAAAGCCGGAGGTCAGCGCGCTGTTGCGAGGCATATCGCCCGGATGACAAGGCGGCGTGCTGCAACCTACATCATTGGGATAGCCTTTATCCGCGCCAGTGTTATTGCCCCCTACTTGCAGTTGCAGCTTATCCAGCATATTCAACTGCCAGTCAGCCCGCGCATTCACATAGCGCACATCTTTTGCAGAAGGGGCGGCACTAAAACCGTCGTCTGAGCTACGGCCAAACGTCGTGCGCCAGGCAAAATCCTCCGAACTGTGGCCATATCGCAGCACGGTATCGCGAATACCCGTGCCACCCAGCGTCTGGGACAGCAACCAACCGCGAGTTTCAGAGGGGTGTTTGGTAATGATGTTGGCCACACCAAGGAATGCGTCAGAACCAAATGCCGCCGAATTTGAACCACGTAGCACTTCGATGCGCTCAATGTCTTGCAGAGCTAGGGGGATGTTGTTCCAGTTCACCCCACCCACAAAGTACGGCGAATACACAGAGCGGCCATCGACTAAGACCTGCATATGCTGACCAAACTGCTCAAACACCCCGTGGTAATACACCCGAGTCGCCGACCCCATGGCCCCTACCTGAAAACCTGGAATGAGGCGAAACACATCGGCGAGTTGACGCGCCCCGGACAAGCGAATGGTTTCGGCATCAATCACCGTTACCGCGCCGGGCGCTTCAGACAACGGCTGGGCGAGACGGGAGACCGACAGGACAATGGGCAAATCCCCCACGAAATCCAGCTCACTGGCAGCATGCTCATCAGGCCCATGGGCCAAAGCCAGACTGGAACACAACAGCACTACGCTACTCGACAGCAAACGACTCCACACCATTTCGCGCCTCAGCTTAAACGCCCACCCTCATTACCGGACCGGCTCACCATCCTCGAGATCGTCATAGTGAACATGGCGATCCGCCTCCGACTCTTGCCACAATGCCCGCCCTAACAGTTTCCAGACCGGGCCACCATGGGCTTCCATACCATCGACTGCACTTTGTTCCATGGTTTTGAGCATGAGTGCAATCAAGCCAAACAGTTCTAAACGAGCGTTGTCTTGGCGATCCAAGGGGCTGCTTTGCCCCGGTTCCGACGCGCCTTTGCCATGATGCAAAGCGGCACGGGCCAGCTCTCGTACTTGCAACGTGTCCTGCCAATCAATGCCCAGAACCACGCCTTTGCGCTCAATTTCTTTCTCAATGTCCAGGATTTCCCGGCCATAGTTTTCAAAGAGTCCCATAACTCGTGATTTTACCTGTTAAAAATCATAAAAACCTGTCATTTCTTGACAGACAGGACACGATTCTTGCCTTGTTGTTTGGCTTGCGTAACTGCCTGTTCCGCCCGGCGCACCAGGGTTTTGGGGTCTTCGCCCAACGCATCCATCACCGTCACGCCCGCACTAAAGGTAATCGAAACCGGGTTGCCGTTATGCTCAAAGGAATGCTTGGTGAGCGCTTTTTGCAAGCGCGTAATAGCGGTCGCCGCATCCGAAGGACTGGTATCCGGCAACACCAGCACAAACTCCTGGCCACCATACCGAGCCACCGAATCTTGAGGACGCAAGGTCTCGCGGCACAAACGAGCTAACAAGCTTAAAGCGTCATCTCCGGCTTTCTGGCCGAGAATAGCGTTGATCTTCTGGAAATCATCAATATCCAGCATACCCACGCACAGAGGAAAACCACTGCGTACCGCCCGTGGAATTTCTTTGTCAAACAACTCCAACAAGCCACGCCGATTCAAGCAAGCGGTTAAGGCATCGTAGCGCATCAAATTTTCGGCCCGATCCAACTCCTCTTGCAATTTCCGGGCGCGCACCTCAGCCGCATCGAGCTTATGCCGTTCGGTGTCCAAACCGAGAGAGGAAAAGCGAGCGTCTTTTTGCAAAGACTGGGTGGCCTGCATCACCTCTGCCAGCACATCACTAATAGCCTGCACGTCTTTTGCACTGGCAATCCGCGTAGCGCACGCCGCTAAACGCGCATGAAAAGGCGACGAATCGTCGTCTAATGCCGCCAACTGCTCGACAAAACGCGCTAACAAGTTCCGTAATGCCTGCTTGGCATCATCCAAGTCCACATCTAAGCGCGCTGATTGCTTATAGACCAAACCTTTTAAGCGCTGCTCGGCCTCATCCAGCGCACGGCTGGCCCAAGGTTTTTCTAAGGCCGCCTTGGCCAAGCTCAATTGGCTTTGCTGTACTTGGTCATAGCCCACCGCCACACTCAAATTTTCCAGCATCAAACTCATTAAGCCGCGCACCTGCTGACGTAACTCTTCTTGGGCTTGAGCCTGCACATCCACATCCAGGGCAAAACGCTTGAGCTGGGCCTGAACCTCTTGGTTTTGCGCCGGGGTTTCGGCCTCTTTAATCGCCGCGAGCAAGGCCTTGGCGTCGGCCATACATTTCGGTGAGCTTTGCAGCAGCGGCACCATCACCGTATGCAACGTAAACAGCAGCCAGTTCTTCAACTCGGCTTCCTGATCGCGGGCCGCCTCACCTGCCACTTCCCAATACACTTTGCGGTAGTTCTCCGGCGTTGGCAGCCATTTACGCTGCACCAGCTGCTGAAGCGTTTCCCGCGCTATTTCAGATGGATGAGCCATTTTGTCCTCATTTACGTATTCACCCCCATACCAAGCCACAGCAAACCCAGCACATGCCCACAATCCCCATGCAAGCCATATAAGCCCTCAATTCTGGCCGCTCCACAGAGTGCCGCGCCGTCTCGTGCTCGCCCCCACAGGAGGCCACGCTCCCCTTCCCCTCATGGGGGTTTCCGCTATAATCCGCCGGTTTTCCAGATAGGAACAGGACGAAATAACATGGGTTTCCTCAGCGGAAAGAAAGTTTTAATCGCCGGTTTGCTGAGCAATCGCTCTATTGCTTACGGTGTCGCTAAGGCCATGCACCGGGAAGGTGCTGAGTTGGCATTCACTTATCAAGGTGAACGTTTCAAAGATCGCGTCGCCAAGATGGCGCAAGAGTTCGGCAGCGACATTATTCTGCCGTGCGATGTTAGCAGCGATGACGAAATTAATGCGGTGTTCACGGAACTGGGCAAGACCTGGGACGGCTTGGATGGCCTCGTGCATTCCATCGCTTACTCCCCCAGCGAAGCCCTCTCCGGTAACTTCCTCGACGGTTTCACCCGCGACGCCTTCCGCATTTCCCACGAAATCAGCTCCTTTAGCTTTGCCGCCATGGTCAAAGCCGCCCGCCCCATGCTGGAAGGACGCCGTGGTTCCGTGCTCACCATGAGCTATTTGGGCGCCGTGCGTACCATGCCCAACTACAACATGATGGGTTTGGCCAAAGCCAGTCTGGAAGCCTCCGTGCGCTATCTGGCCGTGGCCCTCGGCCCGTCCGGTATTCGCGCCAATGGTATTTCCGCTGGCCCGATCAAAACCCTGGCCGCCTCGGGGATCGGTAGCTTCGGCAAACTGCTGGCCTACAACGAAAAGAACTCGCCGCTGCGCCGCAACGTCACCATTGACGAAGTGGGCAATGCTGCTGCGTTCTTGAGTTCAGATCTCGCCAGCGGCATCACGGGCGAAATCATGTACGTGGACGGCGGTTTCAACACCACCGCTCTCGGCAGCGAAGACTAAATCGCACCTCATCCGCTCATACAGGGGAAGCCGTGGGCTCACGGCTTCCCCTGATGTTTTTTGACCACCATGCCCATACTGCTGCTCAGCATACTGGCTCTGCTGTTAAACGCCTGCGCCACGCCCGCCATCGGCCCCAGCAACAGCCCCTCACCCCAACCTGTGCCCAAGCCCGCCACGGTTGCGGCGCCCAAAACCCACAGTGCCCCCATCAGCAGCAGCACGCCCCGCCCCAACGTCGTTGCTCTACCTACGCCTCCCGTGCCCGTCAGCAGCAAACCCATAGCATCGGCGCCGATCAGCACGGTCAGCCCCAGCAGCGATGCACGTACGCTGATATTGCGTTACCTGCCTACACAGATCAGCGACCGGAATGGCTGGGCCAACGACATGGCCAGCGCGTTTTCTGCATTACGACTCGTGCCCTCGCCGGAATTTATTTGCTCTGCCATTGCGGTGATCGAACAAGAATCCAGCTTTCAGGCGGACCCCGAAGTACCGGGTTTATCACGCATTGTTTGGCAAGAAATCGAGCAACGGCGCCGCAAATACTTCATTCCCGAAACCTTGGTCAATGCGGCCCTGAGCAAAAACTCGCCCAATGGTCGCAGCTACAAATACCGCATTGATAACTTGCGCACCGAACAGCAGATGAACGCCCTGTATCAAGACATGATTACAGAGCTGCCCTTTGGCAAAGACTTATTAGGCCCCTACAACCCCGTGCGCACGGGCGGCCCCATGCAAGTGAGCGTCGCCTTTGCGGAAGAACACACCCGACAAAAAGGCTATCCCTATGCCACAGGGCGGCTCATCCGCGATGAGGTGTTTACCCGGCGCGGCGGTTTGTACTTCGGCATCGCCATTTTGCTCGACTACCCCGCGCCCTATAGCCATCCCCAATACCGCTTTGCCGACTTCAACGCTGGACGCTTCGCCAGCCGCAATGCAGCTTTTCAGAGTGCTGTGGCACGCCTCAGTCGCAGCCGTTTAGATTTAGATGGCGACCTGCTGATTTACGACAAAGGGCAAATCAGCACCCAAGTGTCCGCCACACAAGACGCCTTAGACAAAATCGCCGCCACACTCAAACTCAGTCGTGCGGATATTCGCCGGGATCTCACCCTCGAAAAAAGCGCCCAATTTAGCGACACCCCTCTGTACCGAGCCGTGTTCGCAGCGGCCAGTCAACAAAACAAAAACACGCCGCGAGAAACCATGCCGCGCATTGTGCTGAAAAGCCCAAAAATCACGCGCAAACTCACCACAGCCTGGTTTTCAGAGCGGGTTTATGGCCGTTATCAGAGCTGTCTAAACCGGGGCCAAAGTACAAATTAAGGCGCTGTGCAGATACTCATTAACGGGGCCGTTCCCCGCACAAAACTGGACAATATGTGCTGAATTACGGCAAACTCGCGCCCTTAACGCGCTAACAAACTTGTATAGAGCAGGAAAGGAAGTTCATGGGATCGGACGTACAGACCCGGATTTTGGTGTTGCATGGCCCTAATCTCAACCTACTCGGCACCCGCGAACCGGACATCTACGGTCGCACCACGTTGGCCGACATTCACGCCACCATGGAAAGTCGCGCACGGGCTGCTGGCGTGCGTTTAGAGTCCTTTCAAAGCAATCACGAAGGCGAATTAATTGACCGGGTGCAAGCCGCTGCCGCAGAAGGCGTGGACTTCATCATCATTAATCCCGCCGCCTACACCCACACCAGTGTGGGCCTGCGCGATGCCTTCGCCGCCGTCAAAATTCCGTTTGTGGAAGTGCATCTCTCCAATGTCCATGCCCGAGAAGCCTTCCGCCACCATTCTTATTTTTCTGACATCGCCGTGGGTGTGATCTGCGGCCTGGGCCATCAGGGCTACGAATTAGCGCTGGACTTTGCCCTACGCCGCCTAGGCTTTGTCGCCTAACCCCTGCACCGAATTCACCGAGGACACAACATGGATCTGAGAAAACTAAAAAAGCTGATTGACCTGGTACAGGAATCTGGCATTGCCGAACTGGAAGTGACCGAAGGCGAAGAAAAAGTACGCATCGCCAAGCATTTCAGCGCAGGCCCCGCCCCGGTCTACCAAATGGCCATGCCCGCTGCCCCCGCTCCTGTCGCCGCCGCCCCAGTTGCCGCTCCCGTTGAAGCCGCCCCCGCTGAGCCGGAAGGCCATGTGGTCAAGGCGCCCATGGTCGGCACCTTCTACCGGGCCTCTTCGCCCAATGCCAAACCCTTCGTGGAAGTGGGTGACACCGTGGTCAAGGGCGGAGCCCTGTGCATTATTGAAGCCATGAAGCTCATGAACGAAATTGATTCCGACGCCGCAGGCACGATCAAGGCCGTTCTGGTGGAAAACGGCCAACCCGTGGAATACGGTCAGCCCCTCTTTATTATTGGGTGATATTCGGGTCGGTGATAAGTGGGCATCCCGCCTGCTTATCGCTCACAGCCCAGCGCCAACCTGACCGACACCATGTTTGAAAAAATACTCATTGCCAACCGGGGTGAAATCGCCCTGCGCATCCAGCGCGCTTGCCGCGAACTGGGCATTAAAACGGTTGTAGTCCATTCCGAAGCCGATACCGAAGCCAAATACGTGAAATTGGCCGATGAAGCGGTGTGCAGTGGCCCGGGACCGTCCCCCCTGTCTTACCTCTACATTCCGGCCATCAGCAGTGCTCCAGATGTCACCGACGCCGAAGGCATCCACCC
>JACCDO012079612.1_pt1 | contig 15024 bp, 14 predicted proteins | sample 7446101 | NCBI WGS metagenome assembly JACCDO01 (sample SAMN15323440, study PRJNA562643) | freshwater metagenome | isolation source: river surface water | place: USA:Blue River Watershed | collected 2017-08-16
AAGCCAACACCTAGAACCTGTGGCAAGCTCACGGTGATGTTAGATGCGGTTCCGGTCACCGTGGTTAGCAAGCCGTTGAGGCTTGAGAACAACGGAGTGAAGCTAACCAGTGCCCAGAGAGCAAGGAAGCCGATTAGTGTTGCGATGCCGAGACCAACGGTGATGGTGAAACCGGTTCGGACAGCCGACCAGAAGTCGATTCGTACTAGCTTTAGCTGGACCTGCTTTACAGGTGGTACGTCACGCTTCTTTAGGCGGTTGATCATGTTGCTCATTCGGTTGCTCCTTCTGCTGCAGGTTCTTCTGCGGCTTCGGTCTCTTCGTCACCCTGAGATTCAAGATTACGCTCTGAGTTCTTGGCAAGTCCAATGATGGAGTCGTTTTCGTCTGGACGAGCGAAGACCACACCCATGGTGTCGCGGCCCTTGGCAGGTACTTCGGATACGGCAGATCGTGCGACCTTACCGCTCTCGGCAACTACAAGAACTTCGTCTTCGTCCGTGACGATAAGTGCGCCAACCAGGTCGCCGCGCTTTTCTTCAAGCTTGGCTACCTTGATACCGATACCACCACGGTTCTGTGGTCGGTACTGGTCAACGCTGGTGCGCTTCGCGTAACCACCTTCGGTTACTACGAACACGTACATGCCTTCGACATCGTTGATGACCGATGCCGATAGCAGGCTGTCACCCTCGCGGAAGTGCATACCGATGTTTCCAGAAGTGTCGCGACCCATTGGGCGAAGGCTTTCGTCGCTGGCGGAGAAGCGGATCGACATACCCTTGCGAGAAACCAGGATTAGGTCGTCTGCTTCGCTGACTAGGATTGCCGAAACTAGTTCGTCTTCCTCGCGCAACTTGATAGCGATGATTCCACCGGATGAGGTGCGGGCGGTGTCGTAGGCAGTTAGCTCGGTCTTCTTGACTAGGCCCGACTTGGTTGCGAGAACCAGGTATGGAGCAACCGAGTAGTCCTTCAGGTCAACTACCTGAGCGATCTTCTCGTCTGGCTGCAGCGCTAGAAGGTTTGCTACGTGCTGACCCTTTGCGTCGCGGCCGGCCTCCTGCACTTCGTAGGCCTTGGTGCGGTAAACGCGACCCTTGTTGGTGAAGAACAGTAGCCAGTGGTGAGTGGTGGTCACGAAGAAGTGTTCCACCACGTCGTCGGCTCGAAGGTTTGCACCCTTTACGCCCTTGCCACCGCGGTGCTGCTGACGGTAGTTGTCGCTCTTGGTGCGCTTGATGTAGCCACCGCGAGTTAGCGAGATAACCATTTCCTCTTCAGGGATTAGGTCTTCTGCACTGACGTCGCCGTCTAGACCGGCAACGATCTGGCTCCGACGGTCGTCGCCGTGGCGGCTAACGATCTCGGCAAGCTCTTCGCTGATTATGGTTCGTTGGCGAACTGGGTCGGCGATGATTGCCTGGTACTCAAGGATCTGTGCTTCGAGTTCGGCTGCTTCGTCGATGATCTTCTGACGCTCAAGAGCAGCCAGCTGGCGAAGTTGCATGTTTAGGATCGCGCGAGCCTGAAGGTCGTCGATGCCAAGCAGTTCCATTAGGCCTTCACGGGCAACATCGGCAGATGCGCTCTTACGGATCAGAGCGATAACTGCGTCAAGTGCATCAAGGGCCTTGAGGTAACCGCGCAGAATGTGGGCGCGTTCCTCTGCCTTGCGAAGACGGAACTGGGTGCGGCGAACGATTACGTCTACCTGGTGTTCGATCCAGTTAGAAACGAAGCCGTCCAGAGTGAGGGTTCGTGGAACGCCATCTACCAGAGCCAACATGTTGGCGCTGAAGTTTTCCTGAAGTGGGGTTAGGCGGTAGAGGTTGTTTAGGACAACACGAGCAACCGCATCCTTCTTCAGAACAATCACCAAACGCTGACCGGTACGACCTGAGGTTTCGTCGCGGATGTCGGCAACGCCCTGGAGCTTGCCTTCCTTGACTAGCTCGGCGATACGTAGAGCCAGGTTGTCTGGGTTTACCTGGTAAGGAAGTTCGGTAACCACCAGGCAGGTGCGGCCGTGAAGTTCTTCAACGTTCACAACTGCGCGCTGGGTGATAGAGCCGCGACCAGTGCGGTAGGCCTCTTCAATGCCCTTGCGACCAAGAATGGTTGCGCCGGTTGGGAAGTCTGGGCCTTTTACGCGAGCGATGCAGGCTTCGAGTAGTTCTTCCTTGCTGGCGCCCGGGTTAGCTAGAGCCCATTGAGCGGCGTCGGCAACTTCACGAAGGTTGTGAGGAGGAATGTTGGTAGCCATACCAACCGCGATACCGATGGAACCGTTGACCAAAAGGTTTGGGAAACGGCTCGGTAGAACGGTAGGTTCCTGGGTGCGGCCATCGTAGTTGTCCTGGAAGTCAACGGTTTCTTCGTCGATGTCGCGAACCATTTCGAGGGCAAGCGGAGCCATGCGGCACTCGGTGTAACGAGGAGCAGCAGCTGGGTCGTTACCAGGTGAGCCGAAGTTACCCTGACCGGAAACCAGTGGGTAGCGAAGGTTCCAGTCCTGGACCAAACGAACCAAGGTGTCGTAGATCGCGGTATCGCCGTGTGGGTGGTACTGACCCATGACATCACCGACGACGCGCGAACACTTGCTGAACTGCTTGTCTGGACGGTAGCCGCCATCGAACATCGCGTAAACGACACGACGGTGAACCGGCTTCATGCCGTCTCGAACATCTGGAAGGGCGCGACCAACGATAACGCTCATCGCGTAGTCGAGGTAGCTTCGCTGCATTTCGACCTGGAGGTCGACCTGCTCTACGTTGTCGTGCTGTGGGTTTGTAGTTTCTTCAGCCATGTCTAATCTCTTCTCTCGCGGCCTAGATGTCTAGGAAGCGAACGTCCTTGGCATTGCGCTGGATAAATGTGCGGCGACCTTCAACGTCTTCACCCATCAGGGTTGAGAAGACCTCATCGGCCATGGCGGCGTCGTCCAACGTCACCTGAAGTAGAGTGCGGCGAGCTGGGTCCATGGTGGTCGACCAGAGTTCGTCGTAGTCCATTTCACCTAGACCCTTGTAGCGCTGGATCGCGTTTTCCTTAGGGATCTTCTTGCCGGCCGCCTGACCGGCAACCAGCTGTTCGTCACGCTCTTGGTCTGAGTAGACGTACTGGTGTTCGGCGTTGGTCCACTTGATGCGGTAAAGCGGTGGCTGAGCTAGGTAAACGTAACCGTGCTCAATCAGCGGACGCATGAAGCGGAACAGAAGGGTAAGAATCAGGGTTCGGATGTGCTGACCGTCAACATCGGCGTCTGCCATAAGTACGCACTTGTGGTAGCGGATCTTCTCGATGTCGAACTCTTCACCAATTCCGGTACCGAAGGCGGTTATCAAAGACTGAACTTCGCTGTTTCCGAGGGCACGGTCTAGGCGGGCGCGCTCAACGTTCAAGATCTTTCCACGAAGTGGAAGGATGGCCTGGGTTTCTGGGTTGCGACCGCGAACGGCAGAACCACCGGCCGAGTCACCCTCAACGATGTAGATTTCCGAAACCTTAGGGTCTCGGCTCGAGCAGTCGCGCAGCTTTCCTGGCATACCGCTCGACTCGAGTAGACCCTTACGGCGGGTTGCTTCGCGAGCCTTGCGTGCTGCCTGGCGAGCGGTTGCTGCTTGGATTGCCTTGCGGATGATGTCCTTGGCTTCGGATGGGTGTTCTTCCAACCAGTCACCTAGATGTTCGTTGACCATACGCTGCACGAAAGCCTTGGCTTCGGTGTTACCCAGCTTGGTCTTGGTCTGACCTTCGAACTGTGGCTCAGAAAGCTTGACCGAGATGACCGCGGTTAGACCTTCGCGGCAGTCGTCACCGCTTAGGTTTTCGTCCTTCTCCTTTAGAAGGTTGGCGTTACGTGCGTATTTGTTCAGAAGGCTCGTAAGTGCAGCGCGGAAACCCTCTTCGTGAGTTCCACCCTCGTGGGTGTTGATGTTGTTCGCGTAAGTGTGAACGCCCTCGTTGTAGGCGTTCGTCCACTGCATTGCGATTTCTGCGGAAAGAGTCTTCTCAGGAGTCTCGGCTTCGAACGAAATGATCTCGTTGTGAACCAATTCGCTCTTCTTCGAAGCGTTTAGGTAGTCAACGTAGTCTTCAAGTCCGCGCTCGTAGTAGTACTCGTCGCTGCGACCTGTGCGTTCGTCCGAGATTGAGATGCGCAGACCCTTGTTTAGGAAACAGCTCTGCTGGAAGCGAGCGCGCAGGGTCTCGTAGTCGTACTCAACCGTTTCGAAAATCTCTGGGTTCGCTAGGAATTCAATGGTGGTTCCGGTGTAATCGGCCTTTTCACCCTTGGCTAGCGGGGCATCAGGGACACCGATCTTGTAGCTCTGGTTCCAAAGGTGACCCTCGCGAGCAACCTGGACCTTTAGCTGGGAAGAAAGTGCGTTCACAACCGACGCACCCACACCGTGAAGACCGCCGGAAACCGCGTAACCGCCGCCGCCAAACTTTCCACCGGCGTGAAGGATGGTTAGTACCACCTGGACGGTCGAGATTTTTTCGGTTGGGTGTTCCGCAACTGGAATTCCTCGGCCGTTGTCAACACAGCGGATCCAGCCGTCCTTAGTGATGGTGACCTTGATGGTGTCACAGTGACCGGCGAGAGCTTCGTCAACCGAGTTGTCGACGATTTCGTAAACGAGGTGGTGAAGACCACGAGGACCGGTGGAACCGATGTACATACCAGGGCGTTTACGTACCGCCTCTAGGCCTTCGAGGACCTGGATATTTCCAGCGTCGTAGCTATTTTCAGCAGGTGTAGTCATGTTAGTTTTTTGCTCCTTAGCCCTGAGTTAGGCCCACACGACTGCGACACAATTTGCCGACTTAAATCCGGGGTTGCTAACCCCTAAATTTTACCGAGAAACGGCGACGTTTTGGGGGATATCGAAAGGCGACTTTTCCGCATAATTACGCGGATTTCAGGCCTATCCCCAGGTGTCTCTCGGGCCTCTGCCAGGCACGCTTCGCGGACCCCTTTTAAAGGTTGGTCCGGCCGGCCCTAAAAGCTTCAATTCAACGATCTTTAATTCACTAAATTGCTCTCCAAGTTTCACCAAAATCTCGCTCTGCATGAGCCTCAACTGGGTGGCCCAGGCGGTTGATGCGCAACGGACCGTAAGTACTCCTGAATCAAGCCCCTCGGGAGTGGATTTGGCGGCGGTGTCTTCCCCCACGACCTCTGCCCATTTCTCGAAAAGCTCGGCTTCACCGAGTTCGTTGGTCCACTTGAAATCTTTGATTAGACCAGCCAACGAGTCGCCAACGGTGACCGGATCACGTCCCGATTGGAAGGATCGGCTTCCACCACGTTTTTTGCGTTCGTTGATGCGCTTTTGATCACGGCTGATTCTGCCGGTTACGGCCTCACGCATTGTCCAGTAGAACTCCTGGGCGAAGCCATCGGTCTCAGACACGATTCACCACCCCGTTCTCCACTTCAAAAACCGTAGCCTTCAGACTACTAGGAACATCTTCTGCCACGGCAGCGGTGATGAAAACCTGCTCATTCGAGGAAACAAGCTCGGCCAAACGGTCTCGGCGACCGGAATCTAGTTCGGCAAAGACGTCATCCAGGACGATGATCGGGTCGCCAGTCTTACTTTCGGCCTTTAGCAGCTCGGCCGAAGCTAGTTTCAGTGCCAGAGCGTATGACCATGATTCCCCGTGGCTGGCATATCCCTTGGCCGGGAGGTCTCCAAGTAGCAAAACCAGATCGTCTCGGTGGGGGCCAACCAGCGTGATTCCGCGCTCTAGCTCCTTGTTTCGCACGGCAGCGAGTTTGGCCCGGTAGAAGTTCTCAATTTCGCCGATTTTTGTAATTTCAAGGAATTCGAGTTCGGCATCTTCGGAGTCGTCTACTACTTGGTTTCCCAGTAACGAGCTCTTATAGAGCACGGAAGGGTTGTTATTGGTCACCGCTATGGCTGCGTAGGCAGCGTTAAGGTGTGGGGCGATTTTTTCCAGCACCTCTAGGCGCACCTGAATCATTTCTACGCCGTATTTGATCAGGCTTTCATCCCACGCATCGAGAGTGCTTAGGGCGGAACCGGAAGTTTTTGTAATTCTCGCTGTTTTCAGCAAAGTATTGCGTTGCTTGAGTACCCGTTCGTAGTCGGCAATTACACCGGCCATTCGCGGTGCGAACTGAATCACCAGCTGATCGATGAAACTACGACGGTTGCTAGGGTCGCGTTTGACGATATCGAGGTCTTCCGGAGCGAAAACCACGGTCTGAACGATACCTAGGACATCGCGCATGCGATTAGACGGTGATCCGTTGATGCGAAGCTGGTTGGCACTCTCACGATTTAGCTCGAAATCAACCAGAACATCTCTATCCAGGTGACTTACCTTCAGGCGAACTAGGGCTTGGGTGCCATCTTTGCCAATTAGTGGCTGATAGCCGGCAACGCGATGTGAGCTCAGAGTGCTTAGATACTCAATCGCCTCTACGACATTGGTTTTACCCATTCCATTTGGGCCAACCAGGAGATTTACGCCTTTTTCAAAGGCAAGTTCGGAATTTTTGTGATTTCGAAAATGCGAAAGGGTGAGGTGTTTTACAAACATCCCTCACCCCTCGCTTTTCTCTAGAAAGTACTAGGCCTTCTTGACGGCGTGACCACCGAACTGGTTACGAAGAGCAGCAACTGCCTTCATAGCAGGTGAGTCATCCTGGCGGCTAGCAAAACGAGTGAATAGAGAAGCGGTGATAACCGGCATTGGAACCGAGTTAGCGATTGCCTCTTCAACGGTCCAACGGCCTTCGCCCGAGTCCTCAACATAGCCCTTGATGTTGGCTAGGTGTGGATCTTCCTGAAGCGCGCGAACCAAAAGGTCAAGTAGCCAGGAACGAACTACGGTTCCGCGCTGCCATGCAGCGAAGGTGCCGTGAACATCCTTGATGATGTCCTTCTTCTCTAGAAGCTCGTAACCTTCGGCGAATGCCTGCATCATTCCGTACTCGATGCCGTTGTGAACCATTTTGGCGTAGTGACCAGCACCAACATCACCAACGTGAACGAAGCCCTCGGCACGCTCACCCTCTGGGCGAAGTGCGTCGAATACAGGCATAGCCTGCTCAACTAGAGCTGCGTCTCCGCCAACCATTAAGCCGTAACCGTTTTCTAGACCCCAGACACCACCGGAAACACCACAGTCAAGGTAGCCGATTCCCTTTTCGGCGACTTGTGCTGCGTGACGTGCGTCATCCGAGAAGCGTGAGTTTCCACCCTCAACAATCAAGTCACCGGGAGCAAGGTACTGCTCTAGCTCGTCGATCACCGCGTCTGTGGCTTTTCCGTGAGGGACCATTACCCAAACCAAACGTGGGGTAGGAAGTGACTCAACGAGTTCCTTGATCGATGTAACATCTGGGTTGCTTTCTGCGCTGCGTGCGTAACCAACGACTTCAATTCCCTTGTTACGAAGGCGCTGACGCATGTTGCCGCCCATTTTGCCTAGGCCGATTAGACCAATCTTCATAGCGGTACCTTTCTTGTAGTTTTTAGCGTTGTAGCAGGTGAGGCTGAAGGACGTAGCGGTAGTTGTCGTTGTCCTTGTCATCCTTTGCTGCCTGGCTCGAGATCAAAACCGGGCTTGGCTTGTTTGGGTTTCCCTTGTCCATGAACGAAATTCGGGTGAATTCGCTGTGGACACCAGCCAAACCGTCGATGACGTAGCGAGGACGAAGGCTGATAACCTTGCCGGCGCCGGTCAATTCGATCGGTAGAGATTCCGAAGCCTGCGCGACTTCGTTGTCGAATGCTTCAAGGACCAGCTTGCCCTCTTCGAACTGGCACTTCACAGGTGCATCACTCTCAAGAACCAGGCTGACGCGGCGAACCGAGTCGATTAGGTCCTGAGTGTTGACCACTGCGTAGGCCGGAATTTCTTCCGAAGGCAGGTGTTCCTTGACATCTGGGTAACGTCCCTTGATTAGTAGGGAGGTAACGGTACGGTTTCCGGCCTTGAAGGCTACCAGGCTGCGGTTTTCGTCTTTGTTAATTGCGATGGTTAGATCGCTGGTGTGACCGAAAGTCTTAGCAACCTCGCTAAGCGTGCGGTTTGGAACTACAGACACATAGCCAACTAGGTCATCCTTGCCAGTCCAGGCAACTTCCTTGACTGCCATGCGATGACGGTCAGTGCCAAGTAGCGAGATGGATTTGGCCATAACCTCGAACAGGATTCCGTTCAAGGTCATTACGTGGTCGTTCTTGGCGACAGCTGGAACGATCTGGTGAATGGCCTTCGAGAAGTCTTCGCCCGAAACGGTGATGGTGGTTTCTGGAATCTCCGGAAGATTTGGGTATTCCTCAACCGGCATGGTTAGCAGCGCGAACTTCGATGCTCCACATGAAACCTGAACTTTGTTGCCTTCTAGGTTTACGTCGATTGGAGCGTTTGGAAGCTTGTTGGTAATTTCGGAAAGTAGACGACCGGAAACTAGGACGCGGCCTGGATTCTCCACCTTGGCAACGATTTCAACCTGAGCAGATACCTCGTAATCAAAGACGGAGAGGCGAAGCGCGTTGGCGTCTGCTTCGATCAAGATTCCGTTGAGGATTGGCATTGGAATGCGCTGTGGCAAAACACGAACTACAAAAGATACGGCCTCGTTGAAGGCGTCTTTGTTTACCTGGAACTTCACTACGATCCTCGTCTTTAGATGGGTAGCTGCGATTGGGTGTGAATCCCAATTCTGCCACACTTGGTCGACCTGTCGAATCAGGCCGGATTGTTGTTATTTGTTTCTTTTTTATCTTTTAGATAATCATCTTCTTAACCACTGTGGAAAATGTGGATAACTACCTGGAGCTCATACAAAACCTAAGAACTACATCGTTGAAAGATGTTATTAGATATGTGCACAACTCTGTGGATAACTTAGGTACCTGTGGATAAAGATAGGGATCTGCACAGACATTTTGTAGTTATCACAAGAAAAGGATGGGTTATTCGGTACTTATCCACAAGTTATCCCCAGAAAAAGATGTGGATATTTATTTGTTGTTGGATTTGATCGTGTCAGTCAGATCGGCAACTACGTTGTAAATAGCCCGGCGTTCACCCATTAGGTCACCGATTTTCTTGAACGCGTACATAACTGTGGTGTGGTCGCGGTTGCCAAAAAGCTGGCCGATCTTTGGCAGAGACAAGTTGGTCTGTTCGCGGCAAATGTACATGGCAACCTGGCGAGCAATCGCAATCTGGGCAACTCGAGAGTTACCGGTCAGGTCATTCACGGTGATTCCGTAGTAACTTGCTACGGCATTCATGATTTCTAAAGGAGTAATCATGACCTCAGAGCTGACCGGCGCACGGTCCTTGAGTACCGACTTCACCAGGTTCATGTCGATCGGGGTGCGGCTTAGGTTAGCAAAAGCTGTAATTCGAATTAGGGTTCCCTCGAGTTCACGAACGTTGCTCGATACGCGTTCGGCAATGTATTCGAAGATTTCGTCTGGGATTCGGACCTTTTCAAGTTCGGCCTTTTTACGAAGAATCGCAATACGAGTTTCCAGAGCCGGGGCCGAAACCTGAAGCATTAGCCCCATCTCAAATCGAGAAGTCATTCTCGCTTCGAAGCCGGTTAGCTGCTGTGGGGACACGTCACTCGAAATTACAACCTGCTTGTTGTTGCGGTACAGGTTTTCGAAAGTGTGGAAGAAGGTCTCCTGGGTTTGGTCTTTACCCTGCAGGAACTGAATGTCGTCTATGAGCAGAATGTCAACCTGACGGTATTCCTCTTGGAATTCGTTCAGGCGGTTGTTCGTGATCGCATTGATGTAGTGGTTGGTGAACTCTTCGCTCGAAACGTACCGAACCTTGAAGTGCGGGTAAAGAACCAGAGCTTCGTTGCCAATCGCGTGTAGCAGGTGGGTCTTACCCAGACCACTGTTTCCATGAATGAATAGAGGGTTGTATCCCTGCGAAGGTGCATTGGCAACAGCCCAGGCTGCGGCACGCGCGAACGAGTTTGATTCACCCAGGACGAAATTCTCAAAGGTGTACTTCGGATTCAATCTGGTCTCGAATCCGGTCGGGGTTACGTAGGTAGGAACCTGTCGCAGAGTTGCAACCGGTTCCGGCACATTGACCTCGGCAAACTGCGGTTCAATCTCTGGGTTGGTGGTCACGCGGAATCCACTTGGTACTTCGGCGTCGGTGTTGAGACGAAGAGCCTCTTCGATAAAGCCGCGAATTCGCTGATCCAACATGGTTCTGGCCAGATCGTTTGGAACCTCTAAATAGAGGTTGTCGCTCATGATGCCTTTTGCCTCAGCCAGCTCGAGGAAACCGAGCATCGGTGGAGTTATTCGAGGATCGTGACGAAGGATGTCGAGGGTGGAGCGCCAGATGTTGTCTGTTCTTGCCAGGTCTTCCAACTCACACCCCTTTCGATTAGCGACTATTCACAGGTTATCCACAAGTTAACAAGTATGTGTATAAATTGTGGATAACTCAAAGAAAACTGTGCAAAGTTATTCACAGCCCTAAAACTACTTTTGCTATATTTATGAATTACTAGTGGTAAATGCAAATCGTCTCGGCGTGTCTTTACCAACAATTTCAAAAAATTCCTGTAAAAACTGTTATTTGCCATATTTTTCAAACAAAACTTGACCAAATGGGGGTTAAACCCTTAGGTTTAAAAGGTTGCTCAGCACATACCAGCTTGAGTTCAAAGATTTATTGGAAGTGATCACCAATGTCAAAGCGTACTTTTCAGCCGAACAACCGTCGTCGTGCAAAGACTCACGGTTTCCGTCTACGTATGAAGACCCGTGCCGGTCGCGCCATCTTGGCTGCCCGTCGTCGTAAGGGTCGCGCCGAGCTTTCGGCCTAAACCAAACACCGACGGTGCTCGCACGCGAGAACCGAATCAAATCGGGCGAGGACTTTCGCCAGGTGATGAAGTTCGGTAAGAAACAAACCGGGAAAGCAACCGTCCTCTACCTAAAGCGGGATGAGTCATTGGCTCATGCCCGCTTTGGTTTTATCGTGAGTAAAGCGGTGGGTGGAGCGGTAACCCGCAACCTGGTCAAGCGCCGCCTACGTGTGATCGCGAGAGAAATACTAAAAACCCACCCAACCGGATTCGATGTTGTAATTAGGGCGCTGCCCGAAGCATCTACCTTGGAGTGGAATAGACTTCAACAAGAAGTAACCGACTCCGCGGAAGCGGTGTTTGTTAGGTGAATCCGGTTCAACGAGGAGCCGAGTTCATTTGGTTAGTGCCAAGGAACCTACTTATAGCGTTCGTACTGGGATGGCGGAAATTCATCTCACCCCTGTATGGCGATGTTTGTAGATACCACCCAACCTGTTCTGCCTATGGGCTCGGAACGATTCAGCAACGCGGCGTCGTCGTTGGTTTGATTCTTACCGGCTTTCGCATCCTTAGATGTAACCCTTGGTCGGATGGTGGGATTGATCCTGTAAAACCAGGATCTGGGCACTTCAAGGTTTTGGGCAACGGCTTCGTTGCTCCTCGATAGAAAGTAAGTAGATGGATTTTCTCTGGCCACTGAAGTGGGTTGTTGAAGCACTTCTTGTAATTTTCCACGGTCTATGGACCGCCATTGGCATGGATGGTAAAGCAGGTATCACCTGGGTGCTTTCCATTGTGGGCATGGTTATGGTTGTTCGTGCAGCTCTAATTCCACTATTCGTCAAGCAGATTCAGAGCCAGCGCAATATGATGGCTGCTCAGCCTGAACTAATGGCCCTTCAGAAGAAGTACAAGGGCAAGACCGATCAGGAATCGCGCCAGAAGATGGCAGCTGAGCAGATGGAAATCTACAAGCGCACTGGCTCAAATCCTATGCGTTCCTGCCTTCCAATGCTGGTTCAGATGCCTATCTTCACCAGCCTCTTCTTCGTGCTAACCGATGCCCAGAACGGCAAGGTTGGTGTGGGCTTGATGGGCCAGGAGTACGCCGATCAGTTCAAGGCAGCCGAGCTGTTTGGTGCACCCCTGTCGCAGACCTTCCTGACAGCCGACGTACTAAACGTACAGATTCTCGCCGGCGTGATGATCGTGGTCATGACCACCACTCAGTTCATCACCCAGAAGCAAATCATTGCTAAGAACCAGACCCCTGCCAACCTGCAGAACTCGCAGTACATGCAGACCCAGAAGATCATGCTTTGGCTATTCCCAATCATCTTCGCGATCTCGGGTATTAGCTTCCCTCTAGGCGTTATGTTCTACTGGCTAACGTCGAACTTCTGGACCATGGGTCAGCAGTACGTGATGATCCGCAACATGCCTACCCCTAACTCCCCTGCCTGGCACGCTCAGCAGGCCCGCCTAAAGAAGGCCGGCAAGCTTGAAGAAGCCGAATCGGCAGAAGATGAAGCCCCAGTCAACCGCCAGCGCCAGCAGCCAACTGCTAAGCGCGGCAAGAAGCGTAAGTAATAAGGAAATGATGAGCGAAAACGAAACTGTAGAGACCCCAGAGGTCGAAGCACCTGAGGTAGACGTCAAGGCGCTAGAGGCTGAGGGCGACATTGCCGCTGACTATCTAGAAGAATTGCTAGACATCTACGACCTAGACGGCGACATTGAGATCGATGTTCGTCAGGGACGCGCTTACCTGGAGATTTCTGGCGACAAGGACAGCAACCTGTCTCTGATTTCGGACCCAGAGACGGTTGAGGCGCTTCAGGAACTGACCCGACTAGCCGTTCAGGTTAAGACCACCACCTTCAGCCGTCTAATCCTCGACGTTGGTGGTTCACGCCAGAAGCGCGTGGAGGACTTGACCCGCATCGTAAATCGAGTGATTGAAAAGGTTCGCGAGTCCGGTGACGCCGCTCCAATGAAGCCAATGAGCTCTTACGAGCGCAAGATAGCCCATGATCTAATCGCCGAAGCCGGCTTGGTTTCGGAGTCCGAGGGCGAAGGCCGCGACCGTCACATTGTGATCAAGCCTGCCTAAATACCGCTTAGATAAAGGGCCGAGGGTAACTTCGGCCCTTTGTTTTTGAATGTTTCACGTGAAACATAGAAACTAGATACGCATGAGTGAAGAAGAATTTCTACCAGAGGTCGAGCCACCTGCGGCTTCGGCCATCTTCGGCGACCGCATCGAGCTAGCCAGGGGCTATGCAGCTGCCCTGGTTCGTGACGGCGACCTACTTGGCCTACTTGGTCCACGCGAACTTCCACGTCTTTGGACTAGGCACATCTTGAACTCGGCGGTAGTTGCCGAACTGATTCCAGAGGGCAAGACCGTTGCCGATATCGGCTCGGGGGCCGGCCTACCTGGAATCCCATTGGCCATTGCCCGACCAAACAATCACTTCACGCTAATTGAGCCGATGGAACGTCGATCGGATTGGCTTCGAGAGACCGTCCAAGAATTGGGTCTAACCAACGTCAACGTGCTTCGCGCTCGAGCCGAAGAAGTGGGCGATGTGTTCGATATCGCAACTGCTCGCGCCGTTTCTGCGCTGCCAAAACTGCTTCGCCTGGCTGTTCCTATGGTTCGCCATGGCGGGGAAGTGCTGGCACTCAAGGGCTCCAAGGCTGCCGATGAGATTCTAGATGCCAAGAAGCTTCAGAAAAAGCTTGGGATTGCTGGCTTCGAGATCGTTTCCACAGGCACCAAGTTACTCGCCGAGCCAACTGTCGTGGTGCGGACTACGCTAGTTTAGAAGTCGATAGGTTTTTGGGAGTAACAATGTCTGAGCAGATTCAAGCGGAAAGCACGGCCGTCACGCCGGCTTCGGTTGTCTCTGGTTTGGGTTATCCTGCTGACCGTAAGGAACAGAGCCCAAACCCAACTGGCTGGCAGCACACCCTGGCAACCGGCACCGTAACCAATGTTTCACGTGAAACATCTCGATGATATGAACCAATTTAACGACACCCCGCTTGCAGCAGAATTGAGCCAGAGCTTCCAGCGCCTGGCCGCGATTGACGCTGCCGCGGTGCCAAAGCCTAATAACTGCCGCGTTTTCACCGTTTCGAACCAAAAGGGTGGCGTTGGTAAGACCACTACCACCGTCAATGTTGCTGCGGCGCTTGCCAGCAAAGGCCTTCGCGTCCTAGTTATCGACCTTGACCCACAGGGCAACGCATCGACCGCACTCAGCATTCCGCACGGCACTTCGGTAAAGAGCATCTACGAGGTTCTTATGGGGGAGGCCGAACTCGAGGAAGTCGTGCAGATCAGCCCAGAGATGCCAGGCCTCTACTGCGTACCGGCAACCATCGACCTAACCGGCGTTGAGATGGAGATGGCTTCGGCTGTTGCCCGCGAACATCGCCTAAAGACCGCGATCGCCCGCTACCTCGAGACCACGATGACCCCGCCGGACTACATCTTCATCGACTGCCCGCCTAGCCTCGGTCTTCTGACGATCAATGCCTGGACCGCAGCCAAGGAAGTTTTGGTTCCAATTCAGTGTGAGTACTACGCACTTGAGGGCGTTGAACAACTTTTGAAGTACATCGACTTGGTTCGTAAGCAGCTGAACCCAGAACTTGTACTCTCGACCGTGCTTTTGACCATGTATGACGGTCGTACCCGCCTAGCCGAGGACGTCGTCAGTTGGGTTCGCGACAAGTTCCCTAACGTCACCCTAAACTCGGTAATTCCACGCGCTGTGCGCGTTTCTGAGGCCCCAAGCCACGGAAAGACGGTAATCACCCACGAACGTCGCTCACCGGGTTCCCTCGCGTACCTGGAGGCGGCCATCGAAATCGCTAACAGAGGAGCACAGCTTGGCAGATAAGCGCATTGGTCTAGGACGCGGAATTGGCGCCCTAATCCCAACTCCAGCAGGTACCGAAGACGCCGCAATCGACGTTTTCTTCAGCCCAGCTCAGGCAGCAGCCGGCCAGGATGACCTAGTCGCCGTCCCGGGAGCACGTTTTGCAAACCTAGACATCTCTTCGATCCAGCCAAATGCCAAGCAACCTCGTAAGGAATTTGAGCCTGAGGCTTTCGCCGAACTGGTTCACTCCATCAAGGAACTAGGCGTTCTCCAGCCAAT
>JACCDO011606517.1_pt1 | contig 15020 bp, 10 predicted proteins | sample 7446101 | NCBI WGS metagenome assembly JACCDO01 (sample SAMN15323440, study PRJNA562643) | freshwater metagenome | isolation source: river surface water | place: USA:Blue River Watershed | collected 2017-08-16
CACGATCTCCACTCAAATGTACTTCATATTTTCTAATATTTGTCCAATCGGTCAAATACTCTGGAAAACTACGTTCATATTTCATATCAAAGAGTTTCAAAGAACCATCATCTAATACCCTTGATAATAACTTTTGATGATATGCTGAACCCAAATCAATTGCGAATTGTTCGGCAACACCAAGTAATCTCCATTTTGTTCCATCTGCTAAACTTTGTTTAGATTTTAAACCATCCACTTCTACTGGTAGATTGATCTTAGAACCAGTATCTGTTTGAAGATGAATCATATAAGGTACAGATTTAACAGCTTTATTGAGCTTTAACACAACTTCTTTCTTCTGTTTTAAGGTATCAAAAAAGTCATTACCATAGTCATTTCTTTCTGCAACCATTGTGTTTTTTCCATTTTTTTCATTCCAACTTACACTTAAAGTTTCTTCAGGGATCAAAACATTTTGGGGGATATTCAAAATATCTAAAATCATTGGCAAAGATGCTTCACTGGTTTGTAAGGCAAAGGCTTGTTTATTATCAATACTAATACAAACCTTTTTTTCCAAAGGAGATTGAGGTTTTAGTTCTCTCAATAGATTAATAACTTGGAAATCAGATGGACTAATATTTTTTGAAGGGAAATCCCAACCATCTAAACTTCCATCTTTTTTGATGGGTATGGCTGGTAAATTTGTATTGGGATCAGTGAGTAGTTTAGCTACTTCTAACATGATATTTTTATCTTTGAGTTTTTTATTTTCTTCTTCTGCATAGGATAGTTTGCTTGTAGATTGAGTTGATTCAAATGAAATTTTTTCTTCTGTGCTTAATAGGGCATTAGGGTTTGAAATAATCTTCATGATTTTGACCAATTCTTCATTAGGTCTATCCATTCTGACTTCCGCTCTCAAAGTTTTACAAATCGCTTCTGTAGGAATCGCAAAGGAAAATGCCATTTTTTCAATGGTTGAATCCCTTAAAAGCAATGTATCTTTGGTAATACCAAAAGGTTGAACCAACACTGTTGTTGATTGTTCTTCTATGATATGATTGTTTAAATCAAATTCACTATTGACCACGGATATTTTTAATTCATTGCGATGTGGTTCTGGAAATTCAAATGATTCAATCACCATTTTTGGGATAGGATAAACTTGACTTTTGTCATTCAAAATTGTGAAATTCACATCTTCTGCTAAACTTAATGCTGTTTTACTGAGCTTTTTCATACTAAATGAAGATAGATTTTTCAGGCTATTTAATTCTGTTTTAAATGATTTTAAGTTAGATTCAAATGTTAAAAAAGCTTCTTTGACCAAAGGTAAGTCTTGGGGATAAAAAGCATTTTCCCAACTGGTATATCTGGTCTTCAAGATAACATTCGCATCTTTAGTCCCACTTAAAGATTCCCAAGATAAAGGGCTTTCAACCCATTTTAAATCAACTGCAAATGCTGGATAAGTATATTGCGCTTTGTTTAAAGCATTGATCAATGCATTTAAATTTGATTTAAGCACACTCGCTCTTCTGATAAAAAACTCATCATAATTACTCATTTTTTGCTTTAAATCTTGGATTTTTTCACATCCTCCAGCAGTTGCCACACAGGAAGGCTTAAAAGGTTCTTCAACGTTTTTGGGTGGCTGTGATACAACTTTCTTTTGAGGTACGTTGACTGTTGTTCTTTGAATTGTTGATACTTTAGGTGTTTCATCGATTTCATACAAATGGTCACACGCATAATTTTGGAAAATAACAATCAAAAAAAACAAGAAAAAATAATTTCTGTTCATAAAATCTCCTAATTGAGTTCATTTCATTTTTGTTATTAATCCAATATATTCTTTATAAAAAATACTCAATTTTTTTAGTTGATTTTTTGATTTTTAGTTAAATTAACTCAATAAATCGCATTTCAAAACCCTTCCCAATAGCTTTTCCAAAAAATTTTAGCATAAATATAAAACGAAAATACATATAAAAACTTATCAATAAATGCCAGAAAACTAGATAATTCACTCTTGTGCGTCAAATAAATCGCAAAGCAAAGCATCACAGTCGCAAGTTGAAACAACAGCCTACGATTGCTCAATCGTTGTTCAAACAACTGTTTATTTTTCATCGATTGATCTTCAATTTGTATCGCAAACTTTCTTTCCTCTATCTTTTCCACCAAGCGATTGATCACTTTAGGCATTCTTTTGCTTGTTTTAGCCAGCACATCCACAAGTTCAATCGCATCCTTAAACAAACGATTGGGATCATATCTCGCTTGAATGAGCCGTTCCACAAAAGGCCGACAAGTAGCGAGCAGATCTAAGTCTGGACTAATCATCTTGCCTATACCTTCTACAGTCATCACAGCCTTAAAAAACATCGTATATTCTGTAGGGAGTTGAACTTGATGTTTAATCGCACCATCGATTAAATCTTTGACAATCCCACCAAAATCTACTTCCGCCAAAGATGGATTACTAAAATGTTTATCCATCAAATCCATCACATCTTTTTCCCAATCTTCATAGTTGAGTTCCTTATCCCCCGCACTCATATCATATAAAATCCTAGCGACCCCTTCATAGTTTTGAATGGTAATTTGCATCAACAAATCAGCCAATTGATCGCGCATCATGGGAGAGAGCCTACCGATCAACCCAAAATCAATCAACCCAATACTGCCATCTTCATGCACAAGGAGATTCCCAGGATGTAGATCACCATGGAAGAGTCCATCTTCAAATACCTGCTTAAACAACATCGCCACAGAGAGTTCTGCCAAAGCTTTGAGATCGAGTTGGGGATAATGTTCTTTGGCTTGAGTGATTTTAACACCATAAAGCCTTTCCATCACAATGACTGTTTCTGTGCAATGGGATTTATAGGTTTGGGGAATGATGATATTATCCCAGTTGCTAAAATTCTTTGCAAATTTATCCAAATGTCTGGCTTCTATTCTAAAATCCAATTCTTTTAAAATCCCACGTTCAAACTCATGGATAATCGCAACAGGTGCAAATGCTTTAAACTCTGGGATATTCTTTTCTACATGATATGCCAAATATTTGATAATACTGAGATCTGATTCGATTTGTTTTTTAATATCGGGTCTTTGGACTTTGACAACAACTTGTTCTTGCCCTTTCATTGTGGCGATATGCACTTGGGCAATACTTGCAGAAGCAAGGGGTTGAGGATCTATGGATTCAAATAATTCTTCGATGCTGAGTGATAGGGATTGTTCGATTTGCTTTTTGATTTGATCAAAAGGTAAACTCTTGACTTGGTTTTGTAAGCTTTGCAATTCATTGCATAATTCATCTGGCAATAGATCCCTGCGAGTGGATAGGATTTGACCGAGCTTTACAAATGTAGGGCCAAGTTCTTGTAGTATATCTTTGATTCTTTCATAGGGGGATTTTTTGGTATCGATTTCATTTGTGCTCACTTCTGTTTCTAGGGGTGTTGAGCCAAAAATCATTGCAATATTGAGATCTTGCACAAAATGCCCGAAGCCATGTTGAATGATTACAGCGATGATTTTGCGGAAGCGATTGAGATCTTTGATGGCATTTTTGGCAAAGATAATATTGCTATATAACGAACTGTCCTCTTGAGTCATATTAAACCTGAATCGTTGATAGAGATGATAGATTTTTGATCAAAATACCTAAACATGCTATTGATTTAAAGGCATTTCATCATAAAAGAGAATTTGTTATGACAAATCAAAATCAAAATCACCAAAAAAATCCTATACACTGGTCCAAATTCCTATGGTTATTTAGCATACCAATCTTGTATCAATTTGCCTATTCACTCCTGATCATGTTCCTACAAGATCGATATCCTATGACCAAAGATCAAGCATTAGCCGATTGGTTTTCTGGGCATGTGATCCATATCTTTTTAGGGCTGATCTTGATCATGATGGTCTTATTCTTTTTTCATTTTTTCTTGAGTGTTCCTCGTCGATTTAGATTTTCCATAGCTTATCATCGTGGTTGGAAATGGGGGACTTTGATTGTACTCTTGATCATGATTTTTGGTGTAGGAGAAAGTATTCTCTCTAGTGAACTCGATAATATCATTGCCCATATCGATCAAAGAACAATAGAAAGCGATCCTAAGACATTGACGATCTTACAGATCATTCAAATGCAATTCATTCATATCATAGGACTTTTCTTTGTTTGGATCATGATGATTCAAACAAGTTTAGCCCAAGTTTTTAAGCCCAAATGGGAATTATCACTGCTTTTCTTGAGTAGTTTGCTCTACTTTCCCAGTGATCAATTATCCCAAGCCATCCCAAGTCTAATGTTTAGCGCTTGGATTTTCACCAAAACCAGATCATATCTGCTCTGTGCCATCTCTCAAATCCCATCGATTTTCATCCTGATCTATCTTGAATGCAGTGGATTAAAAATCGAAGGCTACAATGATCTTTCAGTAGAATGGCAACCAATTTGGTTTGATATCATCGGTATATCAGCTGTTTTTATTTCATTTTATGCATTACAAAGTATTTTTGAACACACAAAGGATTAACATGAGGATAATATTGATCTACTGTCTACTGATTTCTATGGTTTATGCCCAAGAAAGCAAGAAGCAACCCGATAGCACTCAAGATAAAAAAACACAAGATCAAGAATTAGATGGTTTTGATAATAACGACGGCTTTGATAATAGTGGTTTTGATGATGGGGGCGGATTTGAAATCAAGAGTGATACTGGGGGGGTAAAAGCAACCATCAAAGAACCTTCTCCCTTTAGTTTTTCTGGTTTTCTCAGATCCAATTGGGCGGCATGGACCAGAAGATTTGATTCTGGGAATCCTTGGGCAAAAGGCAGACAGAGTTTAGATCTCAGCGCTGGATATCAAGGGAGTGCATTAAGGATTTTATTAGAAGGTCATTTGGAATATGATATGGCTTATCTCTATAAAACAGGAGATTATGACAAAGAGCAAATCAGGCAATACCAATTTAGGTTTCTCAATGGTACCCAATCGATTTCTTATAGAGTAGGGGGATTAGACCTATCCACTGGCCGACAAATCATCGCATGGGGTGAAGGTGATGCATTAAGTGCTTTAGATGTGATTAGTCCTAGGGATCAAAGAGAACCAGGGATTAGTGATATCGATGATCTCAGACTTGGGGTTTGGATGAGCAGGGTGAGATATACCCATAAACAACATGATTTTGATCTATTGGTGAAACATGAAGGCTATTATGGTGAATTTGTACCACCTATGGCGGATTATAGTCCTTTTCGAGCATTGCTTTCTTCAAACCCTTTATTAGCAACAGCACTTAATGGGGCTGATTTAAGATTTAAACATGATCCTACTGGGGTGAATGCCGATACCCAAAATCTCTTTGGGCGTTGGTTATACAGGGGCAATGGTTTAGATTTGGGGTTATATGGGGCATATTTAAGGGATAATCAAGGTGTGATTGAATTTGATCCCAAGGATTTTGCTGGATTATTTAATCCCAATGGTTCTAAACGTTTGGATCTGACATTATCTCATCGATATTATAGTTTGATTGGACACTCTGGTGCCATTCCTTTAAATCAATTTCTCTTGAAATGGGAAATCGCAGCTTATCTCAATAAATCCATGAATGAAGGCAATGAAGAACAAATTAAAAACCCAGTTCCCAGTCCTAATAGTACCATTTCTATCGCTAAGGTCAGCAGTATTAATGCAGTGCTTTCTCTGACTTACTCAGGATTTAAAGACACAACTTTGGGTTTGGAAATACAAAAAGGTCAAACCATCAATGGTTCAACCAAACTCCTTGTGCCCATAGAAATGCCTATCATTGCATTTAGATTTAGTAAGAATTTAATGCGTGAATTATTAAGGGTGAGTTTTGTCGCTTCTACTTTTGGTTGGCAAGCAGAACGTGGTGGGTTGATGAGAGCAGATATCAGTTATAGTTTAAGTGATTCACTCAAGTGGCAAATGGGCTATGCTTATTATATTCAAGGTGATCAATTTGGGCCTTTTTATGGTTTAAACCAACATGACCGTGTATTTACTCAATTGCGTTGGGATTTTAGTTTATAGAGGGGATTTTGCATCAAATAACTTGATGATCTTATGTTCAAAGACGTGATTTTTGATCAAATAGGATGCTGGTAATTTACCAAATTGGAGAAGCACCACTTTGATTTTTTTTCTTTTGGCTTTTAAGAATTGCTTCATGAGTTCATCTGAATAGATTGAGATATTGGTATAAAACACGATCATTTTTAGATTTTGTACGATTGCCCATTCGATCAATTCGATGATGGCTTTGATTTTGCTTTGTTGATAATCACCAATGCTAAAGGGCAAATAAATCCCATGGTTAAAACAATAGAGTCTTAATAATTCTTCATAAGGTGTATCAGCAAGGGCATATTGTATTTTTGATTTTTGCTTGATCTCTTGAATATGCTGGATGGTATACCCATGATTTTCCAAGAAACCCAGTAATCGTTTTCGATCTACAAGATCAGCAGTCATTTGATCGCTTTTGATTTGAAAAATCTCTTCTTGAAAGAGTTGCTCTTGAGCGACATGTTGGGCATAAAATGCAATCTTCTCTTCAATGATCGATATATCACAATCTGAAGCTGATTTAGAGTATCGATATTGAAACTGACTTAGGATTTTCAGCGATTGGGTTAAGGATCTACATTCGATATGTTCTTCTTTTTCAGCTGAAAAACAACCCACATAGATCTTCATCAAGCCTTTTCTCTTGAGCAGATATTGTAGGGTTGTATAAAAATCTTCAATGGCAAAATCTATGGGTTGTATCCCAAAAATCGGTGCGCGCATATCTTCGTTGGTATCGATAAAATAAGCGATTTTAGATTCATCTATGGATTCATAGGACTTCACAATGAGTTTTTGGTTTTTGGCAAATGATTTCCATACGATTCTAGAAAAGGGATCACCTTGTTGATATTCCCTGAGTTCTTTTAATTCATCATGATCTTGTAGAGATCTGCTTTTTTTTTGATTGGGTTGTTGAACTCTGATTTCTTTTTCTGTGAGAAAAGAATGATGTATTTTAGGGATCACTGAGATTTTCAAAGGCAGATGATAGAAGGTCTTTAACTTTCCATTGAGCCATGGATGTTGGAAATATAAGGTAATGCCCCAAATCGCCATGGTAGAAATATGTTCTATAAAAATGGGAATGGTGATTGTGCCTTTGCAATTCGCATCCAATGAGATCATGGTATGATTTGAAAGGAATTCATGGCTTGATTCTAGTCTAAAAAAGAGCTGGGGGATTTTGAGTTGAAGGGGGTTTTGATAATGCAGGGTTAAATGCATTTCAGATTCCCTTTCAAATGATACGATGTCCTTTGGATATGCCCAAGAAAAGATCAAGTGCGTGACTGCTTCTTTAAATTGTTCGATGCGTATTTTGGCTTGATATAAAAAGAGAAAGATCAGCAGTAGGCTTGCCATTAAGATGATGGGGGTATGAAAGAAGAGAGAGAAGATGGCAATCAAAAAAGCAAAACCAATGCCAATGATTAGAGAGATTTCAAATTGCACGGTTTCTCAGGTCCTTGATATTTGATTTGTTTCATCACATTTTCAATCACAGCTTGTTGTGCAAATGCCATATTGATTTGATCTTCTAAGATCATCCTATGGCTTAAACAAGGAATGACGCTGTATTTGATATCATCTACAGAAACAAAAGCTCTCCCCTTAAATAAAGCCCTTGCTTTTGCCAAACGGATCAATGCCAATCCAGCCCTAGGACTAGCCCCAAATAACACACCATCTTCTGATCTGGTCGCCCTAATGATTTGTAATGCATAATCAAAAATCGCTGGATGAACAAAAACCCTTTGTTGTAGGGATTGAAGCAATAGGCAGTCTTCTAAAGTCAAACAAGGATCAGTAAAAGACATCGGTGCATGATATTGTTGAAGCATTTGAAGTTCTGCTTCAGCTGATGGATAAGTTAATCTTAAGCAAATCAAAAAACGATCTAATTGGGCTTCAGGTAGAGGATAAACACCTGTTTGTTCTATGGGATTTTGGGTAGCAATCACCATAAATGGTGGGGCTAAAGCATAGGTTTGACCTTCCAAAGACACTTGAGATTCTTGCATTGCTTCTAGTAGAGCAGATTGTGTTTTGGCTGGGGCTCGATTGAGTTCATCTGCGAGTAGAATATGTGTGAATATGGGCCCTTTTTGGAGATAAAAACATTGATCAGTAGGTGAGTAAATCGAAGCCCCTAGAATATCTGTGGGCAAGAGATCTGGGGTAAATTGTATTCTCTTAAATGGGCATTGTATAAAATGAGCAAAAGCTTTAGATAATGTAGTTTTTGCGAGTCCGGGCGCACCTTCAAGCAAAACATGGCCTTGTGCCAAAAATGCAAAAATCATCATTTCTAAGGCATTTGGGTCCCCAAAATAGACTGTATTTAGATTTTGATATAATTGATTTAACTTGTTTTGAGCAAAGGTTAAATCTTGTATTTCAAGCTCTATGAGATGCATTTTTCACTCCCTGTTTGCTTAATTTCAAATCAAGAAACAAGCATAAGACGGCAATCAAGATCATTACCATATTTTTGATTACGCTTTGCTTCTCTAAGGAAATCAATCTTAACATATCCTTTGAATGATTGAGGATTTTTTTGTTTAGGGTTGGATTTTGATTGTCTTGATTGCTAGGTGATATTTGTCCATTGATATGGATCTCGCATTGATTGATCTTTATAAACTTGCCTAATAATTTTTCTAAGACAAATCGATATTGAGAGCTTAAGTCGATTTGGTTGAGTTTCCCCAATGCTGTTAAATGATTTTGTTGGGTTAAGATCAGTTGATCAATGGCTTCATAATGTTGGGATTTAAAAAGATCGCTATCTCCGATGATTGTGATGGTCATGGACTGATATTTTTTTTGAATGATGAATGGGTGATATTGATTGATCTGCCAAAACACATAGGTATTTTGATCTTGAGGATCAATGGATAAGTTCAATGGTTGATAGGTCAATAGATTTAATCTCTCATCTTCGTATTGATCTGTATCGCTTTGATTTTCAGTCATCAATGCATATTCAAAAAGAGATTCTTGGGGTTTGGAGATATTGATTTGTAGGTTTTTGAATAAGGCAATGCTTTGAGGGTTGATCTTTTGGTCTAAGATCAAAAACAAGTGTTTAACTTGGGGATCTAGGAAATATTGTGGAGGAATATCGATGGGATCAATGGCAAAGATAACTTTATTGTCTTTGGGGAGAAATTCTGGGTTTTGGGGACAGATGGGTTTGATATTATTGTCTATAAATAGCTTGTATGGGTGGTTTTCATCTGTATTGAACTGTAGATCATATTTTTGGGTTTGATAGATTTGATTTTGGATTCGGAGTGATTTATCAACATTGATTTCTTGGTGTTCAGGGTAATATAAGAAATAGGCGATATTGATGATAAAAATCAAGAAAATCGCTCTGATAAACCAGTATTGATACATGGAATGATACCTACTTCTGTGAACGATGGATGAGATCATTGCATTGTCTAATGGCTTGATCTAATAAGATGTTGATTTTTTTAAAAAGGGTTTGATGGATGGATTTGCTTTGATCAAAGAGCGCTTGTTCCAAAAAATCAGCGAGTTGTCGTTTGCTTTCTGTTTCAAGGGGAGAGGCATGGAGCACATCTTTGATTTTTTCCATCAAATCATATTCAAAAGCGATGGTTTGATTGGGGTTGATTTGATTTAATTTTTGAAAGAGTTTTTGATATTTTAAGCTGAGCAGTGCTTGATAAGGATAGAGATATAATTTCAGATCTTTTTGAGCAAGGGATAAAGCTTCAATATCTGTGATGATTTGGGATTGATAATCAATTCTATGAATTTGAATGGGATGACGTCCATGGTTGAGTTGTACTAAGACATCCATAGGCAAAGGGAAGGATAGGTCTTGAGCATATTGATCGATGGTCACAGTCAATGTTTTGAGTGGCAGTAAAGAGATCGCATCGTATACTTCTATCAAGGGTTTTTGAGTGTAATTGTTTGTATATTCGATGAGATTATCAGGATTTTCTTTTTTTTCGTTCAGTGCCAACTTCTGATTGATATCGATTTTTTGATTCTTTTGATCTTTGGCAAGTTGGTAGAATAAAATAGGGAGCATCAACAAAAATATGGCGATGAAAATGATGATGATAATGATCGTAAGAGATGGATCGGGTTGTTTTGGTAAGGGAATCTCTTTGGGGATTTCTTGAGGGATCAGGGGTTGAGCTTTTTGAACAGGGGTAGGGATTTCGATCTGGGGTTTTACTTCTTCTTGTTGAGAGGTCTTTGTTTTTTCGATCTCTTCTAATGAAGATGAAAAATGATGTTCTTGTATGCATTTCAGTTCCTCTAATGAAATCTTTCTGATTTGATCGATTTTCAAAGAATAACGTATATCTTCCATCCCCATTAAATCAGCAGATTTTGAGGGTTTTAGTACAAGATCAAATGATGTATTGTTCTTTAATGCTTTTTGATCTACTTCAATATTTAAGATCACACCAAATAAGAGTTCAATGATTTTCACCAGACTGTGATGTTCATTAAAATGATCTTCTGAAGGGGCAAAGGGGAGGAGTTTAAATGATTTTTTAAGATTTGGATGTGCCACAGTGAGCATTTGAGGGAATTTGGATATATTATCTACAAAATAATAGCTTAATGTTGTAGTGAAGACGCTTAATGGAGAATAGATCTCTTTTGGGATATGAGCTAACCTATGATCTTTGGGGTTTTTTTGATCTACTTTTGAGGATAAAAAGAGTATAAATTGTCTTTTATTTTTCTTGGTTGTTTGGACTTCATAAGCCCAATGTTCGATCAAAGTATACTTAAATTCTATGAGTTCAAATGGGAATGGGATTTGTCGTTCATTGTCATAATGTAAAACAGCTTTGGTTTTGGCAGTCACATTTTTTAAGGGGTTGAGTAGGGTATAGAAACTCGCAAATGAACCATCATGATAAGGACTTACTTCATATTTTTTGGGTGGGCTTTGATCAAAAGAAAATGAGAGTTCATGGGGTAATTTAAAATTTGTCATCGATGAAGACAGTTGACCAAAGAAGAGTGTTTGATGGCCCATTTTTAAGAAAATCATTTGATCCAAATGAAGTCGAGATTTGATAAATACGCCAAGAGGTGGTTCTGCGCATAAGGGCGTTGAGAGAAACAGTAATCGTAGAATTGATACTAAAATCAGAAAAAGTTTCGTTCTCTTATTTACAAAAGCTTCCATTTTGTCCATATTGTTCAACAATCAAAACCATTAATGCGTGAACGATTTTTTTAAAGGGAAATGAGATGGAAGAAAACAATTTATTTTGGTCTTCTTGGAATGTAGATCATATTGTCATTCAAGCAAAAAAAAATACAAGTGAAATTTTTAAATTAAAGCCAATTGAAGTACAACCCATCCGCATAGATCTAGCAGATATCAAACAAATCTCGATAGAAGAAGTCAAAGAAATTAAGTTATCTGTTGATGCCATTAGCGTTAATAAACTCATTCAAAAAGAGATGAGTATTCCCTTAAAACACACCCCCATAGAACAAAAAAATGATGGGCAATTCGGCATTTTTATGGTTTTAGCTGCTGTTGCGTTCTTGTTGTATTGGTGGTTTAATCAACAAGATCAACCAAAAACAGTCACAGCTCAAGGGGTCCCTCAAAAACCAGAAGTGATTACCCCTACAGTCAAAGATGAAAATCAAGGGGTTAATCAAAAAGCATCAACCAAAGAACCTTGGAAACCTGTTGTTGATCAACAAAAAGCCAAAGCTGAATCAGATGCGAAGGCAAAACTAGAAGCCGAAGCCAAAGCCAAAGCTGAAGCTGAAGCCAAAGCCAAGGTAGAAGCCGAAGCCGAAGAAGCAAAAGCTAAGGTAGAAGCATATAAGAGAAAAGAAGCTGATGATTTTGAACGTGGTCAAGTCCTAAAAGCTGGTTTAGCAAAAACCCAAAATGGCTTCATCAAAAAGCTATTCCAACTCTTCAAACAACAAGAAAAAATCAGTGATGATCTCATCTACGACCTAGAAGAAGCCTTGCTTACGGCAGATATCGGTGTTAGCACAGCTCAAAAACTCATAGGTCAAGTTGAAAATGGTTTAAGCCAAAAAGAATTAAAATCCCCTACTCAAGTTTGGAATAAGCTCAAAAACGATATTATTGCCATTCTCAATGTAGATACACCACCCTTAGAACTCGACAAACATAAACCCACAGTCATTATGGTAGTGGGTGTGAATGGGGCAGGTAAAACAACAAGTATTGGTAAACTTGCAAGGAAATACAGCGATGAAGGCAAGAAAGTTGTGCTTGCTGCGGGAGATACTTTTAGAGCTGCTGCAGTAGAACAATTGGCGATGTGGGGTGAAAGAAGTGGGGTAGAAGTGATCTATGGCAAAGATAAACAAGATCCTTCTAGTGTGATTTTTGATGCTTGTAAAAAAGCGCTAGAAAGCAATGCAGATATTATTCTTGCAGACACAGCGGGTAGATTACAATCCAAGCAAGAATTAATGGATGAATTAGCAAAAGTACATCGTGTGATCAACAAAGCAATTCCAGGAGCGCCCCATGAGGTTTGGCTTGTCTTGGATGCAACTAATGGTCAAAATGCGATCAGTCAAGCAAAAATATTCACAGAAAAAGTAGCTGTTTCTGGTGTCATTCTCACTAAACTAGATGGTACAGCCAAAGGTGGAGTGATTGTTGGTATTAGAGATGAAATGAAGCTTCCCATTCGCTATATCGGCGTTGGAGAGCGTGTGACAGACCTACAAGAATTTAATGCACAAAAATTCGTTGAAGCTCTTTTTTCTAATGCAGAAGATCAATAAACAAGATATTCTTTTAAGATACTTGCTCATTTTGATTCTTAATGCTAATAAATCAATAATAAAATCTCCATCTCCTAAGGAAAGGTAAGAGCGATGCATAAAATCGCACTCATCCTAATCATTAATATGTTGTTTTTTGGTTCGCTATGGGCTCAAGACGATCTTACCTTTAGCGAAGAAGAGGTGGCTAAGCCTCAACCAAAGAAAAAAAACACAGGATCTAAATCTAAGAACCAAGCTTCTAGCCCTACTAAGCAAAAAAACCAACCCAAACCTCAAGAAGAAGATTTGGGTGGGGGTGAAGACCTTGTGTTTGATACACCTGTGGATGAAAAAACGCCTTTACCCCTTGATCAAGGTGGTTCAAAGCCTTCTTTCTTAAAAAACAACAATGTGGAAGCTCAACCTCAAGTGACAGAAGCACAATTGGCTGCCTTACAAAAAGCTGATTATGAAAAAATTTGGGTATTACAACGTCGTCCCTTCTTGAAAAAAGGCAGAGTTGATGTCAGTCCCATGTTTGGTTCAAACTTCAATGATCCTTTGGTGAATTTTTATAGTATTGGTGGTGATGTGAATTATCACTTAAATGAAGACATGGCAGTGGGGTTGAGAGGTTACTATACCTTAAATACTGAAACAGCTGATTTTGATCGTATGATTCAACAATATAGCTTATTCCCATTGATCTCTCGTCCAATCTGGTCAACCACACTCAATTTCCAATATGCACCTTTATATGGAAAGTTTGCGTTCTTTGATTCTTTCATTATTCCTTGGGAACTCTATACAAGAGCTGGGGTAGGTTGGGTTCAAACCTTTATTGCGGGTAGAGTGATGCTGACTGCTGGTGCTGGTCAAAGATTTTTCCTCAATCGTTTTATGACGCTTAATCTCGATATTGATTATCAAGCCTTTCAAGAAGAATTTCAAACCACAGCTGGTACTGAAAGTAGAATACTCAATAACATGATGTTTAATGTGGGTATGAGCATCTACTTCCCATTTGACTTTGAATACAAGGAGCTTAGATAAATGTTAAGATCTATGAAATTCAATCTCAGTTTAACACTCTTTGCCTTTTTGCTTATGGGGTTAATGAGTCAAGTATTTGCTGCTGATGATGATATTAAAACCATTGCCAAAAGATTAGAAAATGACCCAGCTGTTCGTCAACAATTCTTGCTCAGAGATAAACGATTTCTGATTGGATTAGGACTAGGCAATAGCATTGGGTCTCCTTTTAGGAGTTCTACCACCATTGGCTTAGATATCGGTTATTTTATCTCTGATAAACTCAGTATTGGTTTAAATGCTTTTTATGGTTTACCTAGATTGACTTATATGGGCGAACAAATCGTTTCTAAATATGATTTACCAAAGTATAATGGCAATTACACAGAAGAGAATTTTACAGCTGCGACTTTTAGTGCTTCTTTGGAACTCACTTATGTGCCCATCATTGGTAAAATGTCTTTACTAGGACAAAGCAACCAAAAATACGATATCTATATGATTGGTGGTCTTGGTGCTGTTGGTTTAGCTGGTGCCAATGTAGCTAAGGATAAGGATTTTAGTGCTATGGCGATTGCACCAGTTCTTGGTGTGGGTTTAAGAGTATTTGTGAATCAAAATTTAGCTGTATCTTTAAGCCTTAGGGATTATATTTATTCTAGTATTGAAAGCACTGCTCCTGTGGTAGATATTCAAAACAATCTTACATTCCAAGGCGACAAAGAATGGTCTAACCATTTCTTTTTATCATTGGGCGTTCATTTCTTGGCTGGTAAAGTCAATACTTCTAAATAATATTCAGATTCATTGATGATTAAATGAAAAATTTAAAGGCAACAGCTCTATTTCTTTTTGCTAAACCAAGCAATGCATCAATCACATTTATCCTTGCATTATCCTCAATGCTTTATCTCTCTCATTTGATACATGCTTATTTGGATCATGTTTGTGCATCGATGACCATTGCTTTTTTTATGCTGATTTTTTGGTTTATTTTATGCTTACTCTTCGGTTTAATCGCTGTTTTGAGTTTGAGTTGGTTTTTGATATACCCAGGGTATATCGAAGAATTATTTCAGGATGATATG
>JACCDO011124603.1_pt1 | contig 15019 bp, 13 predicted proteins | sample 7446101 | NCBI WGS metagenome assembly JACCDO01 (sample SAMN15323440, study PRJNA562643) | freshwater metagenome | isolation source: river surface water | place: USA:Blue River Watershed | collected 2017-08-16
GAACGCGATAGCGTCACCAGAGTAGAAATCAAAAGACAACGCAAAAATAAATTTTGATAGAATACCATTTTATGGTACCTACCTAATCCAACACTCCACTCTCAGAGAGTCAGGGCCTGTTTCCAAGTGCCTGGCTGCCTGAACCGGTACTAGCAGTCAGAGAATAATTCTTAGAATTATTGAAAATACTTAAAGTTATTTAAACGCTCAAAACACTTTAACGCTGCTGCTTTCTTCGTCTTTAACGACAGAGGTGCTACCACGATACACCATGTGGTATCTCATGAACTGCACCACTTATTTGGCATTCGGATATCCATTTTCAATATTACTGCTACCATCGCTATTGTTGTGAACAGCACCAGTTCACTGTAACCATCACTGGGACTAAGTGCCTATCATGTCAACGAATCCGGCCCAGGCCCTGGCTTCAACAGGTCAAAAAACAACCAAAAACGTAGAAAAATGTTTGCGTGGTCGCTGATTGCGTGGTGGCTGCTCGCTTGGCTGAGTCCGTTGCGAGCACAAGGTGTTTGGCCGCTTCCGAATGTCTTCGAAGCGACTTCTCAGGGAAAGACGAGAATCGTGTCGACGTTATTGAAGTATTCGACGCGGGATTCGGATAACCAGGAGATCGAAGTTGGCACCTTGAACAGGCTCTATGCACGGTATAACAATCTTGTTTTCAGCAGAGCCAGTGATCATAGCATCAAACGACAAGACATAATTCATTCGGTAGCAGTAATTGTTACTGATCCAAGTGAAGCTTATCCAACATTCGACACCGATGAGTCGTATAGTATTGATATTGATACCGAAGTAACAATTAAAGCTCAAACTATATATGGTGTCATAAGAGCAGTTGAAAGTCTTTCACAGTTAATTGAATTTAATGTTATTGAAAAATCATATGAAATCGTGAATTTACCAATTAAAATAAATGATGCGCCTAGATTTCAACATCGTGGATTTTTATTGGATACTTCGAGACACTATCATACTGTAGCCACCTTGAAAAAGCTATTAGATTCCATGGCGTATAACAAATTGAACGTCTTTCATTGGCATATTGTTGATACACAATCATTTGCATTTGAATCGACACGTTATCCTACATTATGGAATGGTGCATATACAACAGCCGAAAGATACTCTAAAGAGGATATGATTGATTTAGTAGAGTATGGGCGCGATAGAGGAATCAAAATTATGATCGAATTTGATGTTCCTGGTACGACTTACTTACTTACTTACTTGTTTACTTCCTTACTGACGTCCTTTACTTAGGTCATGCTGCATCTTGGTGTGTAGGAAAACCAGAGATTTGCCCATCTACTACTTGCCTCCAGCCACTAGATCCTTCATCAAACACTACTTTTGAAGTAATCGATGGTTTGTTAGCCGAATGTACAGGTCGCGAAGCTGGTAAAGGATTATTTCCATATGAATTTATTCATTTAGGAGGTGATGAAGGTTAGTCTGTACCCCCTTTCTCTATGACACACTCACTCACTCACTCTATAGTGGACACAACTTGTTGGACTGCAACACCTCATATTGATAAATGGATGGTTGAAAATGGACTTAATGCGTCTACGACATATAAATATTTTGTCGAAAAAGCAGGACAAATCGCACTGGAGGACAAAAGAAATCCTGTTCAATGGGTCGAGGTATTCGAAAATTTTGGTAGTACATTAAATAAAGATATCATTATCCACGTTTGGAAGGACCCAGAAATAATCAATGACATCGTTGCTGCCGGATACAAAGCGATCGCATCATCATACGATTATTGGTACCTAGACCATTTAGAGTTGACGTGGGAGACCTTCTATTCTTATGAACCTACTAAATTCATCGTAGACAGGTACTTACTTATATTCAACCATTTACTCACTCACTCACTCTCTCACTCATCCACTAGTAATAACAATCAATACCTAATCGGTGGGGAAGTCTGTATGTGGTCCGAGACCGTTGACGATTCCGACTTATTCGCCACGGTTTATCCCCGCACATCTGCTGGTGCAGAAAGAATGTGGACAAATGTAGATATAGTGAATAGCAACAACCCTGACGATGTTCTTGAGCGACTCGAAGTGTTCAAATGTTTGTTGCTAGAACGCGGCATTGGAGCTGCTCCTGTCACCAATAAAATTGGACGATTTCAACCACGAGAACCTGGTAGTTGCTACGTTCAAAGACGAAAATAATTATAGCTGAATTTTACCGGTAACTAATTATCATCACTAGAAACGTAACGGATCTTCCCTACTACTACTACACACACGCTACAAGTTCCCTTTAGCTTAGTCGCCTAGCAGTTGAACGGGATGGCGAGCCACTCCCCTGGTCTGTCCACCCTAGGTGCTCGTGTGTGTACCCTTCCCCTAACACCGGTACGACCTTCAATTGAAGAAAAAAAAAAAATCTTTGTGAGGAATAAAGTTATTTTGCACCGAAACCGCGCATAAAATGATGAAAATGATCACCCGCCGTATGTCCTTGGTAGCCAGACCACAGTTCAAGGCCAAGTACGACAACTTTATTAACGGAAAGTTCGTTGCCCCCGTTAATGGTGTTTATTTTGACAATGTATCGCCTATCGACGGCAAAGTTTTCACTAAATCAGCTAGAAGTGACAAGAAGGATATCGACTTGGCTATTGATGCTGCTAACAAGGTTAATCGATCAAATCACTTACTTACTCACTAACTCACTCATGTTATTTTTAATTTATTCACACTTACTTGTTTTATCGCTAACTAACTATTGATTACCTAATTAGGCATTCCCTGAATGGAGTAAGACTTCTGTCACCCAAAGATCAAATATGCTGTTAAAAATTGCTGATATTATTGAAAAGAATTTAGAGCATCTAGCTGCAGTTGAAACAGTCGACAATGGTAAACCAATCAGAGAAACTATCAATGCTGATTTACCATTAGTTGTTGATCATTTCCGCTACTTTGCATCTGTTATCCGCGCCGAAGAAGGCACTGCTACTGAACTTGATGGAAATACCATTTCCTTGAACATTCATGAGCCTATTGGTGTTGTTGGACAAATTATTCCTTGGAATTTCCCATTATTAATGGCTGCATGGAAGATTGCTCCCGCTTTAGCCGCAGGCAACTGTGTTGTTGTCAAGCCAGCAGAGCAGACCCCTACAAGTATTATGGTATTGATGGAACTAATCGGATCCGTTATTCCTCCTGGTGTTTTAAATGTTGTCACCGGTTTTGGTTTAGAAGCGGGTAAACCATTATCTGAAAGTGACAAAGTTCAAAAGGTTGCATTTACCGGAGAAACCACAACCGGCAAATTGATCTTAAAAGCCGCAGCTCAAAACCTAATCCCAGTTACCCTTGAATTAGGTGGTAAATCACCACAAATTTTTTGCAAATCAGTAGCTGATCATGATGATGCATTCTTTGACAAAGCTATTGAAGGTAATCATTCACTTACTAGCTTATTTACGCACGTACTTAATCTCACTTACTCGCTCATTCAAAGGTGCTGTTTTATTCGCATTAAACCAAGGTGAAGTATGCACTTGCCCAAGTAGAATCCTTGTTGATGAAAGTATTTATGACAAGTTCATGAAGAGAGTTGTCGAGCGTACTAAAGCCATTAAACGTGGCCATCCATTAGACCCTTCCACTATGATTGGTGCACAAGCTTCTCTTGAACAAATGGAAAAGATTGAATCATACTTGAAGATTGGTAAAGATGAAGGAGCTCAAGTATTAACCGGTGGTTCCAGAGCCAAGACAGTTGATGGTGGCTACTACATCGAGCCAACCATATTCAAGGGCACGAATAACATGAGAGTATTCCAAGAAGAAATCTTCGGCCCTGTTATTGGTGTTACTACCTTCAAGACTACCGATGAGGCATTAAAAATTGCCAATGATACCATTTACGGCTTAGGAGCCGGTGTATGGACCAGAGATGCTCACGAATTATACCAATTACCAAGAGCAATCGAAGCAGGTAGAGTTTGGGTCAACTGCTACCACGCATATCCTGCCGGTGCACCATTCGGAGGACGCAAATCATCCGGTTTCGGTCGTGAAACACATAAAATGATGCTCAATCACTACCGTCACGTCAAGAACATGTTGATTTCTTACGACAAGAATAAATTAGGTTTCTTCTAGATTAGTTAGCAGCATTATTTGTAGTTTTAACCACATGTTACGACTCAAAACTCGCTTTTTCTTGTCACGTATTTGCCCCGTTCCGCCCTGTCGCAACCACTGGATAAGACTGTTGGCAAGTTCTCTAACGTTGGCTTCTTGGCGGGTATTGCGCGTGGCGAAGCGTCTCCTAGTAGTTCCCACGGCACGTTACTTAGTAAAAACGGTCGGAGTTCGCTAGGGCCGGTACCCGGACCATGCCGTCCGGATTCCCACGATGTTACTAGTTAGGTACTAGGTACCTACCTCCAATATACCATACACGCATTGGTATTGGTAATACTACAAGACCTCGGGTTAAGACCTCTACACAGGCGTCACACAGGGGTCAAGATTTTGCTTACTGGAACAAATAGTGAATAACCACTCTTGATAGTTTATAAAGTTGCTTCTGCACGGCAAGGTTATACAATCGACGGTGTGCTATTCGTTTTTGCTTAAAAGAGCACAATTCCATCAATTCCTACATTGACTTCTAACACCCTACACCATTTCTTGGGACCACTAGATAAAGCATACGAAGATTGATTGAATTATTGAATCGAGATTGTACATAAAGAATTACAGGATCGGTAGGATTTATAAATGCTTGTAGTATACACTATTATTTTGATTTTAAATACACTTATCACAAATATCCGAACGGCAAATATTATCCTTACTATTGCTGGAATTGGTACAAGTGGCTATAGTGGTGATGGTGGAGCAGCTACGAGTGCTGAAATGGACGAACCTAGTGGAATAGTTGTAGACAGCAGTGGTATTGTATACTTTAATGATTATTCGAATCATGTTGTGCGCCGTATATCCACAACTGGGATTATCTCTACCTTTGTTGGGACAGGAACAGCTGGATACAACAAAGATAATGTAGCCGCAACGAGTTCAGAGTTATATGGTCCTCAGGGATTGGGAACGGATGCATCAGGTCGGTACATTAAATCTGAACTAAACAGTTATTGTTAGCTTTTGCATACATAAAAAACCTCATTTTCACTATTATGTAGGAAATTTATACATCGGCGATATGTTGAATCATCGTGTACGTAAAGTTACGATGTCGACAAACATTATTACCACAATTGCTGGCACAGGCACTGGTAGCTTTAGCGGTGATGGAGGCAAAGCTACCTCTGCGACATTATACCGTCCTTGTGGCACTGCGTTGGATGCATCAGGTATGAAAACAATAAAGACGCTCTTACATATTATCTGTGCTAAGCCTGTCTAACCCTGTAGGTAATGTATACGTCTCGGATATCTATAATCATCGCATTCGCAAGATCACCGTATCTACAGGTATTATTACCACCATCGCTGGTACGGGCACGTCTGGATGGAGTGGTGATGGAGGCAAAGCAACATCAGCAAAAATAAGATATCCTTTCGGAATTAATCTCGATGCAAGTGGTAATTTTTACTTCGGCGGTAGCGGTTATAATGTTATTCGCAAGGTCACAGTATCGACAAGTATTATTTCCACTGTCGCTGGTACTGGTAGTACGAGTGGAGGATACAATGGTGATAATATTCAAGCAACTAGCGCGACTCTAAGCTATCCGTTTGATGTGGTCATCGATAGCTACGGTAATTTATACATTACTGATAGCAGTAATAATCGAGTGCGTAAAGTAACCATCGCAACGGGTGTCATAACAACTCTTGTAGGCACTGGTGCTTCATCGTCCACGGGTGATGGTTCGGCGGAAACCTCTGCAAGTATACATAATCCAGCGTTCATTAGGTTCGATAGCTCAGGTAATTACTATATCTCCGATCGAAGTGGGGATAGGGTAAGAAAAGTAGTTCCAGCCCCCACGTACACACCTACTGCAACTCCAACATTGGTACCAACTGCTATACCTACAAAGATCCCTACTGCGACGCCAACGATTATGCCCACGAGAACACCCACGGCAATACCCACTGCGACGCCAACGATTACGCCCACGATTACACCCACGACAATACCCACGGCAATACCCACTGCGACGCCAACATTCAACCCCACGTTCAAACCGACAAGTTTGCCCACATCTCAACCATCTAGTCAGCCTTCAAACCAACCCTCTCGTCAGCCCTCTCACCAGCCTTCAAGTCAGCCTTCAAGTCAACCATCTAGTCAACCATCTAGTCAACCTTCAAGTCAACCATCTAATGAGCCTTCAAGTCAACCATCAAGTCAACCATCTAGTCAACCATCTAATGAGCCTTCAAGTCAACCATCAAGTCAACCATCTAGTCAACCATCTAGTGAGCCTTCTAGTTGGCCCTCAAGTCAGCCTTCAAGTCAGCCCAGTTCAATCCCATCTAGTCAACCTTCGGCTCAACCTTCCTCGCAACCTTCTTCTCAGCCTACACAGCTAGATGTAATCGCATCAAACACATTTTCTATAGGGATTACTACTAATGTAATCGAAACTAAAACACGTTACTATTTAGGTGCGTTCCTTTGCTATTTCACGAGCGTATTTGTATTGCTGTGGCTGCTAGAGTTGTCCCAGATTTCTAAGTGGGACATTGAACTATTGTATGATTCAGCGTATGCATCGAATTGCTTCTCTTGCACAAGCACTTTTCAAACAAACGAAGAAGCTGTGATAGAAATATTCCGCAAGTTGCACCGGGATAATATCATTATTGAATCGAGTGCAAAGCACCGCATCGACAGTGCCACAGTAGATTCGATAGTGGGTACTGATAATAAAGTCAAAAGCATCAAGAAGCTTCCTGCATTCTATAAGTACTTGCTGCAGAAACGATGTGTTATTGGATGCGAGCCATTGTGGTATCCGCAGGGTCGTAGCATTTGCATGTGTATCAGATATCCACCAGGACGTTGGGAAGATCTTGTTATTTATGTTTGCAATAACCATCCAGTAATGAGCTGTTTATTTTCTCCCAACGGATCTCCAATCTCATGCACTGCTCGGAGATTTATCTACATCACGCAGATTGTGATGTCGTTTTCGTTGTCGCAAATAATTAATTGCGCCCTCGCTTTGATAGGTTTACCCACCACCAGCTTGGCTTCAACAGCAGTAACATTACTATTTATCAATCCAATTACTATACTTTTTGGCAACGTGGTCCGAGTGTTGTGGACATGTCCCTGCATCGAGAACGCATCCTTTCAACACGAGCATCCTGGTCTTCATCGTACATTTTCAATGTTAGGTAAATTTATTGTTTTACCATTTGTTATGTTGATTTTTTTATTATTAATCGTGGCTGCAACGTTTAGCTCTGGAAGAAACGTGTATAGCATACTGCTGTATTTCTTTGTGAAGGTACAAGTGTCCAGTTTCTTGTTAGAACTTGCATTGCCAATCATCGCATTCAAAGATAATTTTCATATGAATATACGAATTCAGTGCTTTGGTAAGTCTCAATCGTTATTTTCAATGGGTCAATTGTATGGCGAACGAATACTTCGCGAAGGACTGGTTTCTGGCCGTGATTATGACATTGTCGCTCATCGGTGCAGGTTCGTTTGCATAGAGATGTTGTATCCAACAGTATCGACGGTGTCGCTGGAAGAAAACGAGGGAATTTGTCTGAGCGTATACAACACTAAAGCTGATTCAATGCTCAAACCTGACCCGAGTACAGCCGAGGCGGATGAGGACGTGGCGTTCGAAATGATCTACAATGATTCAGACAAAGTAGATGAGGTTGTTAATCCACAGACAAATAGTTATGTCATTCACGAGGTGGTAAATCCCATGCGTTTGCCTGCGCCTTTACTTAATTCGAGAGAATCCACGGTAATGGACCAGCAAGAGTCACAGATGACACCAAATTCTACAGAATTACCTGAAGCCATGGAGGATATCGGGTTCAAGTTCAAGCAACTTAAACCAGGAACGAGGGCTAGTTTTGTACAAAAATTTAATGCATTCCATGTACAAGAAGTGTTGCGTGGAGGAAATGCTACATCTTTGCAGAACTCGTTAGCATTGCATAATAAAAGTGTGAAATGGAATTCTTCTTCCTCCTCTAAATGGAGGAGAAAGGATACCAGTAGCGAAGATATTGATTCGCGGAGTGTAATCGATTCCGTGGTTAAATCCATAGATGATATTGACAAGTGATTACACATTTACATATTGATATATGTAGAATAAAAATTTTAAAATGTGTATTCATAATTGTGTACTGCTATGAGTAATACCCATGGACTTCATGGCATGGAGTAACACTCCAGGAGTATCTTGTTCTTTTGCTAAACCACACCCCCGAAAAAAAATTTGATTTTTTTTTCTTCCATGGTATAAAGATGAAATGGATGCAGTGCTAGCCCTCGAGGACCTGGTGTTGGGCGTCGTGCTGACGGACAAGGATGCAGGTGAACGCCATGTCGTGATTTGGAGGCCCGATCAGCCAGTGGATGACGCAGGCGTCATGCATGTGCTGCGACTGGATACATGTGTGTACTGTACGAAGCATGAGTTGACGGATGAGACAAGCGCTGGATTAGATATGGAATTCGGAATGAGGGACATGGGAAGAGTAAGCGAGCTTTCCGCTCGGATTATTATGGACGAAGAAGGGAAAAATAGATTAATTGTAGTTATAGTTGCCACTAATATTTAGATCAAACGATACGAAATAATAGAAGTTAAAGAAACGAATGAGTATCTTTTGCGAGATATGGTCTGTACTGAGGAGGTACTTGGTACTTTGGATTGCCTCTGTTTATGCAATGATGGTAAACATGTAATAACCGGTGAGAGTCAATACGTCGTAATTAGAAACGCGAATTTGAAGTTATTGTATCATTGTAGTCATCCAACATACGACACGAGTAATGTTACAGCATTACACGTAACAGATGATCTGTGTTTTATCGGCTATGATAATGGCTTTTACATGGTAATGAACATAGTATCAAATGAAATATTATTCAAGGAGATACAGCTGACAGACGCAATATGTTCTATACACACTGTCCCTAACGTCCACGAACTGTTTGCAATTGTCGCCACCAGAGACAGCAAGTTGCATTTAATATATTTGAATATAATAAATCAAGAGAGTAATCTGCGTTTAACGACTGACATCACGCGATTAGTGAGGACTTTACCAGCAGGTAATGGTAAAGGCAAAGCACCCATGGTGCGACAGAGTACTATTGGCATTCCATTAGCGGTCTGTATTTATCGCGCAACAAACACCAGTATTTACTTACTGTTGGCGTCCGGGGCTATTGTAGAGCTGTCATTACTAACATTCAATCTTCAGTCTCATGTTTATCTGGCGTCACCTATCACTAAGGGGTCATTGCATATAACAACTACCGGAAGTAACCGTTTTACCTTGAAAGCGGCAGCTATTGAAGTATTCAGTGGTAGGTGCTATTATCACGCACAGAATCAAGTCAAACTGGAGACTAGAGCACCGGATATAGTCGCTTCAACTTCAATCAATCCAAGCATGAGTAAGTACAAATTAGATCCAACATTACCCCTCAGTGTGGTTAATATGGGTCCTTATATATTGGACACCACTGGCGCTGAGACTGCACGATCGAGGTCGTTCATATTAGACTCAGGATTCGATGGCGAGGCAACATCAAAGAGTGCATCTACCAAAAGTCTAGGTCCTAGATTACGGGGTGATTGGGAAAAACCCGGTGGGTTAGATGAAAAGGGGAAGTTAATCAATCTACCAGTTACGTTTCATAGCAGAATAAAATCGTCGGGATACGGCCAGCCGGACAGAAAGAATCAAAGCAAGAAAAGATTGAAAGGGATTGCCGGCGGTACTAGCACGTTACAACGTACCTTATCAGCTCCTTCATCTAGTGACCAAGCCGTAGGCAATACAGGGAATAAGTTGAGACGGTACCCGACAGACTATAGCGGTGTGCTGCAGAACCACATTGTCCCCTACGATGTCATGTTTTCGTCGCCAGTGAGTAGCATTCAATTTAGTGAAGATGCCAGCTTGTTAGCTATTACAAGCAGTGTTGAATGCACTGCGACTACTATGAAGTTGAACTCCATGAAGGACATATACAATGCAACCGTCACGAACACAACCAAGTCCTTCTCTTTCCTCGACTCGACTACACCCGCTATATACCAACAAAAGCCATTAAATCCCACATTAGTGACGTACGTGGGACATAACAAACGTGTTACCAGCACCTGCTTTTCACACGATCGCACCATGCTACTAACCGCCTCCGCTGATTGCACTGCGCGAATATGGAAAATAGGTAAATGTGACCACGCAGTTACTGTATTTAGTCATCTAAAGCATCAACCAGGAGCTATCAGTCAGTTGAAAGGAACCGCCACGTCGTTATCACCGAGCACCGCCCAGAACAGAAACAAACCATTCCAAGACGATATTACAGCCGCCAAGTTCTTTTATTTGGATAAGTTTGTCATACTAACTACCCGCTCGAACCTGTTGCTGTATGCGTACGAGACCGCGAGCATCGGCAAGATGGGGGCGTCGAGTACAATAAGTAGTAATAATACAGATATACAAAATTTATATCTTAATAGTATTGGCGGGAAGTACTCCCTGGTGCATAAGTTCAACGGTAACGCGAGTACCGATGCCAGTGGTATCACCGCACAAATGATAACGGCTATTGATTGCGTGAATACCGTTTCAAATAATTTAATATTTGTTGGTACAAGTGATAAAAAATTATCAATTATTGATGCTTATTCGGGTGATATTGCACGCACGATATGCGATGCGCACGACAGGCCTATTCACCATATATGTCTCCCTTCCCCTAGTATATACTGTCCGTTATCATCCATTGACAGCTACAACCTCTTCATTACAGCTGCAGCTGACAACGTCATCAATATCTGGGATGTACGCACACCGGCAATTATTGGGCGTTATAACGGTCATATCAATCGCCGTGAACACGTCAAATGCTCCATATCGCCTTGTTCCAGGTTTATCTCCACCGGCTCCGAGGATAAATCAGTGCGGATTCTTGATATACGACAAGGTTATCGGGAGATAAGCAAAATAACGAATTCTCACAAGGACGTGGTCATGGACACGAAGTGGAACCCCGTGTTCCCTTACTTGATGAGTGCGGGGTTGGATGGGAAAGTAGCGATGTACGCGGAATAATCTGTATTATTTGGACCCTAATTGTATTTTAATCACATTTTATTGGCTTATCAAAGCAATATTTCACACCTAATTCAGACATTTTTTTATGCGCCACAGCGTAATCCCGGAAAAATGCGTCTTGATCATGTGCGTACTTACGGAAGTACGTCTTGAATTCTGGTGATTCTTTTAATGCTTCATCTGTGGGCAGCCACAACAGACTGTCGTACGTGTTGTTGCTATTGGCTTCAGGAATATCACGTGATAAGGCAGTTTTGTAGTAGCTATTGTCAAATGTCAACCAATTCTGAGTCCAGCTGCAACCACCAGGCATGAAGTTAGGTTTATCAGATAGATATGTCTTATTCGTATACATTGTTGCTCCCTGGTCACCAGACATGTAAGGGCAAACACCGGATCTATCTTTAAATGCACGACCAATAGTGTGCGCACCACATAATGCTACAATATCCCGATTTGAGAAGCCCATACGGAAGAATATATTGCGAATATGCACGTCTGCAGCAGGACTTCCATCAGGAAATGGATTTGTAGGATATGGCAGCCTCGCTGCTAAGTAGATGGAGTCATCAAAGTGATCATTGGTGAAGTTGCCATAAATGCCAACTCTTGGAGAATCGTCTTTCGTGGTCACAGATTCACTAAGGAAACTTGTTTCTCTTCCACGAGGAGACATATTTGATGCAGTGGATATACTCCTACCTCTATTTTGAATAGAGACCTCCGTGGTGGTTATTTCAGATATCTTGTCCGTTTCTTTCTCTTCACTGGTGCTGGTTGTCGGCAATGGCGCATCCATGCGACCATAGACCATGTCAATCTTGGGTCCTCCCGTGAGTTCAACTGCCAATGCTCCTGCCATTTGAATAATATCTGCGTACGACACATGATTAAAATCCTTTTTAATGTTCTCAATGTACGTCATCGCCTTGCTCAAGCCTGTATTACTGGGGTGATTTATTTCTTTTTTGTATCTTATATATCCGTTTGAACCACCACAATTTGGCCATTTTTTAACGGAATGATCGTATGTTGCAGCATCCGACCAGGCAAATCGTAATAATATTGGATAGCATTTTTGTTCAGTCATTAATCGCACAAGTCTCTCTCTAATCTTCGCCATGTACATCTTATATTCATAAGGAGTAACTTTTTTAGGCCTAAAATACCATTGTACAGTATATATTACTGCAATTGCAGATACAACTTTGTATATAATTCCACGATGGTAACTTATCTGATGCAACAAATAGTACATGCAAGAGACGAGATGCGGGACAATAAAGCCCTGAATCTGCGCTAGAATTTCATAAATAAAACTGAAATCATGCAACTTATTCCAAATCACATACCCACTGAGGAGCGATCCAGTTATCATAATAACGTAGAAATAAAACTTTCTTGGCTTAATATACCGAAGTATAGCATATAAACATGCCATAGCAACTGAAGCCTTATACATAGTTTCGCGGCGGGCATCGAGCTGCGCCCACAACTCGTACGCGTGGGGCGTAACATGCAACATAAAGTATTCCCGCATCATTCCCGGCAATTCATAGACATGAAGCTGCTCCAACAAAGAGTTCAAATGGGGCAGGATATGCAGCGCTAGATACTCGCGCAACTTCGCCAACGAGTCCATCTGCGAGACGGACGGTGGTTCTGCACACGGAAATCGCTTTTTATTTGGTTTTTTAGATTTTTGGAAAATGGTGCCATACCGGTATGTACCGGTGCAACGAAAGAAGTGTATTTTTTAAAAATAGATATAATTAAACGATACAATCGAGACGGCAGTTGACACCTCGCAGCTGCGCTTGCCTCAGAGGCCTCAGAGGCCTCAAAGACCTCAAACTAGGTATATGGACATTATTAAACTACTAGGGAACTAACTACACGGAACTAATAGGGAGCAATGGTTAAGCGTTTGATTATACGTCAAAAACTGGTAAAATTCACTTTTTCTTATCCCAAAACCCCGAACTAAAATACTTTTTGATGTCTTTCGTGACTGCATCCTCCGCCAACTCACCACCATACGCCGTCTCCAATGACTCTAGTCCGATATTATCATCTAATACCTGCTTCATTTCTTTCTTCTCTATTACCATCGTCTTTTTCAAAGCTCTTTGTGGGATCAATGGCTTGATGATATTCCAAATAAATAAGAATGCCGAACCAGCATTAACAACAAAGATATTGGACAATCTGTATGGATAGTTACGCTTCAAGAGTCCCAATCCCTCTTTAATCACCGATACTGGCGGGCAATTAAACATGGACATTCCATCCAAGTCTATAACAGCTATGAACTCACCTAATATGCACGGAATGAGTGCGAGTGAAGAAGGTTATATCAATAAAGGAGTGTGGTTACCGGTTCCTACTTCTATACTCATACGATCTGCTCGCTCAACAGTGTATATTAACAGTTTAAGGTAAATATCGTTATTGCTTAGTTTAACATTGCGTCCTAGTTTGAAATACACAATAACGCGCCCGAATTTATCCACTGTGTATGATGTGTACGCAACTCCTTTTTCAATTAATTCTGTAAATTGATCCGTTTTAATTGATGCAACACCAAAGTCGTGGCGCCAATTAATCGTATCTACAATAGCGTCTTCAACTTTGGCACCGTGAAATGTAGGTTGCCAATCACCAGATATAAAGTAGCGATAAGCAAGATGTGGTCCAATATTCATCGCAGTTGCTTTTGCCTTTTCTATTAATTTATTATCTTTTAATTTAGGAGATTCGACAACTTCTGTTATCATTTGGATTTTCTTATCATCTAAGTCTAATTCCTTTTTATTCTTATACACATCAACATACACATGATCGCTTGCGCCGTTCACACATTTTCCATCTAAGAAGAAAAATTGAATTGTGACAATGTCAATTGAATAAATAATAGCGGAAGCGGAAGTGGACGAGGGATGTGTATATGGGTGAGTGAGTACATAAGCAAGCGAGTAAGTAGTTAATTAATCAAGTGATAGCGAAAAGGGAGTCAAATGATACCTTTGGTTTTTTTGCACTGTCCGTTATTGTTTTTCCCGCAGACGGTCGTCAACATGAGCAACAGCAAGCCACACAGCACCAACCACCCACCTTTCATCTCACCGCTCCTAACTGCCTCTAACCACTAACTCACGCACGAATTGTTCTCCTATGATGGTTTTTCTTCAACCCTCCGAGGGGCCGCATTCATCCCAATGCGACACTAAAAGTGTCTTACTTCCAAGAGTTGATGGATATGGAATAGAAGAGAAGACCGATTCAATGCATGGAAGAGTCAATTGGGTCCACTGAATAACAGAAAAAGGGAAATGTTACGAGGGCCAATAACCAGTGAAAATGTCAGGAAATAGTGCTGAGGCAAGTCTGATTAATTCACTGTCGCCGGATTCTCAAGCATCAACCGCACTCACATTAGTTGAGTTGTAGTGGTATTAACATCTCGGCTTTTGTAAAATAAATTCAACACCCTTGATACCGGTACAATTCAAAATCAAAATTCCGGTTTGGCGACAAGGAATCGCCATTGCATGGTTTTGTGGTTGTTTTTGTGCGTTTTTACGTCTACCGTTCTCGCACTGCTCACTCGGTGTCCCACCAGATTAGACAGCGCTCGGATAGGGATGGATCGAGCCATAAATGGTGCGAAACGATCCATTATTGACTTGACGGATGAC
>JACCDO012351544.1_pt1 | contig 15019 bp, 9 predicted proteins | sample 7446101 | NCBI WGS metagenome assembly JACCDO01 (sample SAMN15323440, study PRJNA562643) | freshwater metagenome | isolation source: river surface water | place: USA:Blue River Watershed | collected 2017-08-16
AACTTGGCAGACAGCATCGACGCGGATCCGGATAAGCTCCAATTGTCACTGAGTTGTAGGTCACTGAATACATAATTGATCGCAAAAGGGTTGTATATCGGGTCCGATAGTTTCCCATTAGCAGTATCCAAGCCGAATCTGTACCCGTTGTATATACCTCGGAGACGATTCATTACATGTTCGTCGTCGTGAATATTTTTTGCGACCTTCAGCGCTTTGATGAGGGCAGCAGAGTTCACTTGTATCTCGCTCTCCGTATAGCCCACCAATGACACGGCATTTAGATCAAATGAGATATCTCGTATATTGTTCAGCGTTGATGATCTCATCTCCATGGAATTGGTTAGCCCAGTTATAAACACCAAACGAAGATTCGACTCTTCAGATTTTAGTATTGAGTAAAACGTTTGGAGCGATTTACGAACACCCTCCATCTGCTCAGGGCTATCCAGCAGATCCAAGACTGGCTTGTCGTACTCGTCAATTATCACCACCACGGGTTTCTTGTACTTCAGTTTTAATTTGATGAGTGCATACGACAACGCTGTTCTGTTAGGAAAATTATCTGGCGGAAGAATTATATCATGAACCATCAAAATATCATTCAACATTTCTTTCACGTCATTTTCGAACGAATTCACAGTAGAATTCAGACCAGCTACCTTGCTCATATCTAGATGAAGTACTGGATGCTCTTCCTTCTCGAAGTCCCACACTTTACTATTATGAATCCACAAGCCTTTAAACAGCTCTTCCTTTGCTTTGCCGAGAAACAGATTCGCTATGGTCGAACACAATAATGATTTACCGAAACGACGAGGACGAACGAAAAAAAAATATGTATCACACTTATTCAAAATAGTATCGTATATATGTTGAGTTTTATCGACATATAAACAATTGTGGGGGTGCGAATGTTATCAAAACAAGATGAAGAAACAACGATGCTCTGTCTCGTATTTTTTATCTCATTTGTACTCAACGCCGAGGCGTCCTCGAGAGGTGCTCCTGCTGCTTCAGTCTTCTGTCGCTTTTCATTCAGTTTCTCCATTCATTCACTGGGTGTTTTCGTAATCAAAGATGCTCCAATTGCTACCCCACCTGACAGATGCCCGACAGATGTCACCTGACAGATGCCCGACAGACTGCCATCTGCTAGAAATTTTCTGGCTGGTTCAAGAATTTTCGGTTTTCGGCGGGTTGAAAAATATGGGAACAAGCATAGCAGATAGAATATAGTACTGTCCCGTTCCTCATCTGTCGCAACCACCGGATAAGCCCTCGAGATAAAACCTCTACACAGTTGTCAAGGTTTGGCTTAAAATTTGGCGTAGGGGGATAAGATTAGGCAAGTCCGGATAATGGGTATGGTGGAGTAGATTCTGATGAAAATGACTTTAGATATAGAAAATATCCTTCTCTAAAACAAATAAGGTGGCTTGTTTTAACTGTTCTCGTTAAAATTTGAGAAAGTTTCTTCCTCTTAACATTGTCCCCTAGCCATCCTGTATTGAAATAATGCTAGTAAAATTATGATTAAATAGAAAAAGAACAGATAAAAATATCCTTGTTCCACAGCAAGCGACCAAATCTCATTCTATTCTCTTCTATATCAATTAACTTCACACGGTTCCGAGGTGCTGATCCCTCGTCGAGGTCCTTACCGAGAGGATACTAATCGCGATATTTGGCTCTCATCGTGTGAGTGATGCAGCAGTAATGGAGCAAGCGATAAAGCTCTTCTCCAAGACCGTGAGCCAGGTCAAGGATCTCTCTGTCGCCTCTTCATTTCTTAATAAGCCTGATACATCTGTAACATCGACGAGACAACCTGTTGGAGGAAGTGGAAGCGATGAGTCTGTTTTACCATCTAAATCTCTGTCTTTGCCATTGGGCAACCGCATAGTTGCTGCTACACCCCCTGGAACTGTTGTCAATGATGCTAGTGGGTTATTGCAGGAGTATATTCTCAACTTAGAGGATAGTGTCATATGTTTTATTTTAGAATATAGAAAATTAAGTGATTTGGCTGATATTGCTGGTGTTATGGTTCATGGAACTATTAAAGCATGTAATTTCAAGGATCATAAGGACTTAAACTACATGTATTCATTGTCGTCGATAGGTGTAATACGCATGTGTATCAGGCTTATCCTGCGGCATAATACGGCGAATCATGTCAGTATATTAGATAATATATTAGGTAAATTGGTCTCTAATAGACATCAAAATGGCGCTTCGCTTAATTATTTGAGTCAAAATCTACGGAATCATTCGACATCGTTGCATCTGCTACAGAAGCACAGTATCGATGTATTCCCACTTTATGATGACCCATTTGTCGATGTATTCCATATCTCCAAGAAGCAACTTCCAAAAGCTAATTCCAATGAGAAAAGCAGTATTAACATGTTTGGTGTGACCCTCATACAATGTGGGAGCACGCAAGTACGTGGACTGTTTGTACCTCAATCAAATGTAGACCACCCAGTGTACAGAAACAAGCAAGGCTACATGATATTGAGAGGCAACAAGTCCTTCAAGTTCCATTACGATGCCTCGAGCAAGCTTTATAAATACGGGTTAGGTCCGATGGTAGAGGGAAGTAGCAGCGAGAATAGCAACTCCGCGAGTGATGCGAGCAGTGATAATCATGACGCGATGCAACTCTATGTGTGGTATCTTATCAACCCACTGCTGTCGACTACTTACTACTTTTGTCCTACGATTGAGGCGAGTGTCTTCCCTCCTTCTAGTGGCTGGCGCACTACAGGGCAAGGGAAAATGCCTCCACCGTTGCTGCAGGTTGTGCCAGTTGATCAATCATTCATAGCAAACTTTGAATCATCGATAGTTAACACGGGAAGTGCAGACAGTGACAACAGTGACAGTCACCCCCTACTAGCCACGTCGTTCCCTACTATTAGTGAGGACGATACCCAAAGTCGAGTCAGTCATACAGGAGTCGACTTAACAAATAGAATTTATAGAAAACGAAACAGTGTTGATGCTTCTCGCGAGTGCGTGGTGTTCGAAGAAGACGGTGGTCGGGATGCCTCCAAGAGGCCTCACAACGACGTGGATCTGAAGACTTTAAAGAGTCGTTCAATTATTCATTGGATCGAATTAACACGGGAAATATTCCAGGAAGAGCGCAGTGCTCATGATAAGGCAGTCAATCTGCATGAGACCAAGGCTATTGAGAGTAGGAGGCAAGCAGATGAGCTGCTACAGCAACGAGTGCATGCTACAGCTAGTGTAATGGCACAAAAGATTGACAATTGTAAGAGTTTGTTCCTGGATCAAATGAAAAAATATGAGGAAAAGTTGAAGTGGATTGAGAGTGCGCCCGTTGAAAAGTTCAACTATGGTTACGACTGCACCGAGCCTCAAGAGCAGGAGTGTGCGCTAAGTGACTCATTCTTGAAGAAATGGTCGATTTCATCACTAGTTAAGGACGCGCATGATGCAACAACAAAGGTAGTGAGTAACAACCGCCAAAAGACCAAGAAAAAGGTTAATCAAGTGGATGATTTCAGCAGTTACAACCCCAATCTGAGCCGATCTAGGTCGTATGAAGAGGTGTCTGAGGTAGTTGTAACAAGCGCACGCAGGAAACACTCTGATGATGATGTTCGCATCAAAAGCCATCGCAAGACATCATCCGATCCGTCCTTGTTACCGGATCTAAGCACGCATGGCAGCCCCTCCTCTGGCATCTCCAAGCACCAGCTAGACCAGAATATGGATTATGCGCGCGGCATTGACCTGCCCAAGCAGGAGCGATGCCTGGCGGAATTATTAGAGATGGCGGTACCTCATCACTATAACAGTAACCCCTTCAAGGTGGAGGTGCTCGGTGTAGAGATGTGGCCACCATTCAAAGGAGACAAGCGGCAATCCCCTGAAAAACTTTGCTATGTGATCCGAGTGGTGTTGAATGACATCATGGTGGTTAGTAAAAACACTTCCACCGGTAACTTGCAGTCGTCAACTACCGATTCAATGGATTTAGACCATAAAGAAGCTGAGATAACCCAGTCGGAGTCGAGCAAGGCTTCTCCACACATCGCGCGCGCCATCATTACCTCCGACTCCAAGGACTCGTTGGACACCAACATCAGGAGATCCATCTTTGTTCCTTTCGCCAACGAATTATTGCGCAGAATCGAGAGTCGGGTCGATATAGACTCGCGGCATATCTTCACCTTCCGTCGAGACTTGCAATCGTTGTGTGCCTTCCACACCGAACTAAGTCAGCTGCTGCACGGCTACGATATCATCGCGCCTCCATTTCCTGACCCGTTCCATATGGCAACCGTGAATGAGGATGTGGTGCGTAAGATGTATAATTCTGATGAAGGAAAGCGCAGTCTGCGGGAGGGACAGCCTTACTTGTACAACTCACAGAACTCCCTTCTAGCCAGAGCAAAGCTAGGTAGTCTGAAGCGCGGTGACCCTGCTGCTGCGCTTATGAACCAGTGCATGATAAGCATCGAGGAGTACATCCAAGGAGTGTTTGGGCTTGTTGAGTTCATCGATGATCACGGCTCCGACGCTGCCATGGCTGCGGTAGAAGGCTCATCGCACACCAATTTCAAATCATTACGACAAAATTTAGGTCAATTAATTGGTAATTTGTTGCAAGCAACGGATCTGGAGGACATCATCAACATCAAGAAGCTGAAGGCTGCCGACACCCAAGGAGACAGTGTCCTCGCGGGGAAAGAGATCTCCGGACGGTTCTCGTCTTCAGTTGACGCGCTGCGCTTCTATAGACCTTGTTGGTTTCCTTTTGCTACGAGTGGAATCAAGCTGTATGTGTCGGCGAAGGACGACCAAGGAGGTCGACTGAGCAGTAAAAGCGATGACGAATTATTGCGGTTACAACGTGGGAAATGCCTCGGTTGTGGCGAGCCGTTAGTGTCTGGTTTCTTTGGGTTAGATAAAAACTTTCAACCATGTAGATTTCACGGCGGTTTGTTCTGCAAGCGATGGTGCCACAACGACGATCATCGCATTATCCCGCATCGTTTGCTGTTGTATTGGGACACAAACCAGCATCGTGTGAGCAGACAGGCTGCGGCGTACCTTGACGATACCTGGAGCAAGCCAAGCCTGAAGCTAAGCTCAATCAATCCGTTACTATATGAAGGTGTGCCATCACTGCGTATTGCCAGGAATTTGCGGTCACGAATCTGTTTATATTTGGATTCGATCATGGCGACGCACGCGGAGCAGATCAAGGAAGCTATCGTGTCTACCATCGGAGTCAAGAGACTGTATATAGTCATATCAGAAGAGTTGTATTCAATGTGTGACATCACCGAAGCCCACACGGGATCGTTGCTTATATCATTGAAGGAATTACACGACTATTGCGCAGCACTATGTAGAGAGAGCAAGGCGTTAGGACTTGACTAGAGCGAAGTGTTTATACTTGTATAGAAAATATTTAAAGTTACAAATGACAGTACTGTTTACTCGCTTTCTTCCTCCTCTTCATCATCATCATCATCATCGTCTGCTTCACCACGTTTCTTCTTAGCCATAAAGAGAGCATCAGACATTTGCTCTTTAGTGTCTCTCTTCTTAGGCTTCAATGGAGCGTACTCATAGATGCACGCCGCAATAACAGCCCCAAACATTGGACCGAACCAGAACATGTATTGTTGATGATAGTATGTACCACCGATACCAGCGAAAGCGGCAACTAAGGAAGGACCAAAGGACCTACTAGGATTAATACTGCATCCATCAATTGGTATCAAAAATAAATGTGCAACCATGACAGACATGGCAATAGGATATACACCTAATGCACCACCACCTTTAGATGGGATATCAATAGTTGCAAATACTGAGTAGACTAATAACATGGTGCCAAGTATTTCGGCGAAGAAAACTTGTCCACCAGTAAATACTGATTCATCCCATGAGTTGGAGCCGAAAGCTCTAGCAGCTGGCCAATTATTACCAAATATAGCTGACAAAAATGCTGCACCAAAAATAGAACCCCACATTTGTGAAAAAGTATAACAAATACATCTAATAAGTGAGACACGACCACCAACAAACAAAGCTAAACTTACAGCACAATTAATATGTCCACCAGATAATGGACCAACAAATTGAGCTAAACACATAATACCAAAACCAAATGATGCGGCGACCATCATTAAGTTAGGATTAGGTAGGTTCAGAGTAACCATTGCACAACCACAACAAATAACAACAAAAAATAACATTGCAATAAACTCTGCTACACATGCCCGTTGAAATGCGTAGTTTATCTCTTCTCCAAACAATAATTTCACTTTTTTATACTGAATACTGGCTGGCCAATATACATCTACGAAGGGCACCTTGTGTGTCTCGGGGGACACGTCACAGCGCTTCTTCACCCAGTCCCACGCCGAGTTAATGTATTCGTTCACCGCCTCCATCGTGAATAGAACCCTTTTCCTCTCTCTTGCGTGTCGGTTTGCCTGGGCAAACTTTCGAAGATGGCCGGCCGGCCCTTCTTTGAAAACCTAACTCTATTCGCATGCGCATAAGACGACATAGGAGACAAAGAAGCAGTCGAAGGTGGAAAAGGAACAAGGAATTGCTGATTACGATATAATACAGTTACAATGCACAGCTGCGTGGTCACCCTGCTGAAGCGGTACCAGCTCTGCCCTAGCAACATGACTCGTAACAATTAACTCATCATAGCGATCGCGAATTAACACAGTTCTTTCGCGAGATATCTATTTCTAGTTTTCACCTTGTTTACTCGATTGCGGTGGTGCATTACCCAATCACTTGGCACTGGATGGTGGCTCTGAGTAAAGTCAAGCATCGAATCTTGTGATTTTTAGAATAAAATAGCGAGATAAGCATGAACACTAAAGCTGTTAATACAGCTTGCAACCACAACGCGATGTTACACCTACTACCTTACTTAATTAATGGCTAGTTTTGTAAATCTCGAGTGCCATTGCAATGTCGTTAGGATCTGATAGCTTGAAATAATTATCGAATGCATCGATGATATCATCGGCATCCTCTATCGCATCGTTTATTAGTTCTTGATCGCCCCATTTGTTGCCTTTGATAATTGAACTTATGTCGTCTTTCAAGTAGTCAATTGATGTCAATGCAACATTTCTATACAAGTACTTCTGGGTCATTGATGAATCAGGAATCGCACCACCTCCCAAGTATATGTTTGCTCGTCTGGGATCTTGATAAAAGATGTTGTCACTATATCTGTTGACTATTTTCTTGAATTCTTTAGAATTGTACTTGGATGATGCCAGGGTGCTTTGAATTTCATTCACTATCACTTTTTCATTATCATTTATAGAACTCAATTTTGATTTTATTTGTTCTATTTCCTTGGAAATTTCAATGATTGGATACAACAACAATGCTTTCTGATTACTATTCTCATTCTCATCCTTGTCGACTTGGTCCATCTTTCGCATGGTTTCTAATACTGGATTGGTTAAAAAAGTTTCTGTTTTTCTAATCAATTCTATGCGATTCAAGTCAATACCAACATCATTATTGACAGCGCAATTACCCACCAAAGGAAGTACTATTGCGATTGTATTCACTGCTATAAAGTTCTTTACTATGTACTTTGTGTATTGACTCAATTTGTGGCCTGCGAGACAGTGCAACGCTGATAGAAGAATTATTGAAAAGAATGTTACAGGGTAATTCATTGCTGCTTTGTGCCTTAATATCGTTCCAATTGCACTGTATGGTTCATTGATATACTAACTCTGCAGACACCCGATTTGACAGCTGACTCATTTTCGAAATTTCTGCGAGTACTCTCCGGCTCTGGTAGTCAGGTCATGCAAGAATGTGGAAGTAAGTCCCTTAGAATAAAGACGTGACTTGAGTCTTAGCTAACGACAACGACTTGTTCACGATGCTTAGAGAGTTCCTGTTGTAGATGTGTTGTTCTTTCTTTTGTAATCCCTGAGGGCCTGTTTCAAGTTTTGGAGCAAAAAAACCTAACCGATAACTATAAGACTAGTGAGAAGACAACGATCTGCTTGTCTGGCCTGCGATGTCGTTACGAAATGTGCCTACGGAGTTAGTCCTCTTCGGAAATGTGAAGCTCATTATATGGGAGGATATCGACAACAAATTTATTCGTGCTTGTCTAGCAGGTAAAATAATTTATTTCTTTTTTCTTCGCATCTTACTAATATATAAACTATTTATTTACCTGTAGAATTTATGGCAATGCATCTATTTGTGTTACTTTGCTGTGGTTGCGCAATGGTTACTTTAAACTTGCCAAATCCTAACTTAATGATGGTCGCTGCATCGTTTGGTTTCGGAATTTTAGTTCTTGCTCAGATATTTGGTCCATTATCATCAGCACACATCAATTGTGCTGTTAGTTTTGGTTTATTTTGCGCTGGTAGAACATCACTTGTTAGGACTTTATGCTACACATTATCTCAAATGATAGGATCTGTATTTGGTGCATTATTTCTATGGGCTATCTTTGGTACGAATTGGCCAGCTGCTAGAGCCTTTGGTTCTAATTCATATGATGTAAATGTATTCACTGGTGGTCAAGTATTTTTTGCTGAAATGTTAGGTACAATGTTACTAATGTTTAATGTTTTATCAACTATTGATATTCCAATGGAAGGTGGTGGACCATTAGGTGTTTATCCAATTGCCATGTCTGTCATGATTGCGCATTTATTCTTATTACCTATTGATGGATGCAGTATTAATCCAACTCGTTCATTTGGACCTTCATTAGTTGCTGGTTGGGCGAATATTGGAGGAACATACTCGAATCAACAACATATATTTTGGTTTGGTCCACTATTTGGAGCAGGTGTAGCTGCATGTTTATATGAGTATGCATCACTAAAACCTGCCAATTTTGCTGGTGCTAAAGATATGGACACTGCATTATTCGATGCAAATAAGAAGAAGACTAAGAAAAAGAAGGATAAAAAAGTAAGAAAAGATTCCATCTCAACCAACGCTAGTAACACCGTCGATGACAAAACAATTCACGTGGTTATTGATGAAAATCCTGAGAAGGCCGCCGTTAGCACTGCAAGTAAAACACAGCCAGTAAAGCATGTGACAATGGCCAGTACTAGTAAAGCAGCACCTCATGCTTATGCACCAGTAAAATCTGAAGTCGAAAATAAACCTAAAACTGTAGAGATAGAACGCAAAGAAGCACCGACAGCAAATGCTACCATCGACGAGAATGACGACGACGATGAGCTGCAAGAGGAGACATTATACGAAGAAGACGAGGATAATTAAAATGTGTTTTGTAAACGATGAACTAGTACTATTTTTGATTCTTTTCTTCTCTTCTGTTAAGGTATTCAGGGTGTGGATGATTGCAAGAAACCTACTTGGTTTAAATAGTATTTAAGTTCAAATTACACTATCAATTTATCAACTAGATTTTAGGACCGGGTTTTTGGAACTCCTTCCTACTTCTGGTACTACTCGTGCCATGTATGCCACTCGTTGGCCCAGATTGTCAAGTACATTTTAAAGCCAGACCTTTCAAGCCGCAATTGGTATAAATGGAGAAAGCAGCGTTTAGGTAGTTGCTACTTACGTAGGCAACAACTTCAAAATAGGAATAAGTTAGTCACCAAGCCTATGCTCGATAAAAGGCACTGATTAGCATTATGGAAAAACCCAGGATATAGGGTAAATAATGTTCTGCGTGCGTCTCCTGTAACGAACCTTGTACTCCGCATAGAAATGTCCGACAACGTCAAATTTATTATATATATCGACCATTACTTGGTTTATAACAGTTTTCTAAACCGGTCATTAGAGCTGTTCAATAAACCATTCGATACAACTATATTTAATAATCTCCTTAATTCAAGAAAGTATCTATGAAATGGTATATGAAAGTGGTTCGTAATTCGCAACCTCGAGGTGTCCCGCAAGTATTGAACACTTCACTTAATCTAGTATGTGAAAACTTGGTGGAATATGAAAATGCCTCTTGAATTGGACATTAAGGACATTATTAAGTATAGTTGTATCAAATGGTTAACTTAACTATTGAACAGCTCTAACTAATGACCGGTTTAGAAAACTATTGAGGTAAGTTAACTATAAATAAGAACCAAGTCGTGGTGGATATGTATAGTAAATTTGGTTTTGTTTGACATTTCTATATGCAAAATACAAGGTTCATACAGGAGACGCACGGAAAAACATCATTTACCATGTATTTTGGGTTCTGGTAACGCTCGACACTGGTTTAATGGCTGGACTTAACGGGAACATTTTTCTTTCTCCTCAACTCATGGTTTACCTTTAAAAGAATCGTAATAGTTGAGGAGAAAGAAATTTGTTCCAGCTAAGTCCAGCCAAAATCAAAAGTGCTTAAAAATATTGTAGCTTCAAGTTGAATGTAACCAAAACGTTTGGATAGGCTGGATGTTACATGATCTAAGACGGACGCGGATGATGCACAGAATAGGAAATCATCTACGTAAACTATAATATATGCTGTGTCGTTAGTTTTCGAGTCGGTGTACTGAAAGATGCATGGGTTGGCAACACAACAATGTCGCGTAGAGCAGCAGTATTAGTATCATGCCATAGTTTTCCTGCTTCAGATGCCGTATAGTGCCTTAGTTACTTCCGCGTATACATGACCTTATACGGCTTCACTGAAGCTGGCAAACTATGGCATGATACTAAAGTGCCTAACTTATTATGAAATGTACCTAGTTTTAGGGCCGCTCCCTGCTGTTTGTGTGGCACAATATCTTTCAAATCTTTGCCAAGTTCAAGTTGGAACACACTGATTGAGTGCTCAGTTCAACAACACTGCATACTTTCCCCATCTACAAATGTTTCAAGTGTATCATTTGTTGCATCTGAGTAATGCAAATTTGCATCTTATAACTGACGTGACAGTATTACGCAATGGCTTTGTTCTCCTAGTGCTATCAATCATGTCGTTTGCATTTCTACAGAAGCTCATCAACGCCGCTGCGCTAACAAAGGATGGCGATAATGACCTGCAAATGTTCGATACCCGCAATGGGTATACATATGATGTGGTGATAAAGACGTTGACTAATTGGACATTCAAGGGACGCTGCTTGTATTTACTTATCGAATTAATTGATATAACTGTTTATTTTTACGCATATAAATCAGTATTTATAGTACTAATAAACATTATGGTTGCAAGCGTCGTTGAGGCTTATCAATTTGCTCATATAAAGCATGTCATACGCAATTATGTGTATTTCCCAGTTATTCTGGGTCGTATCGACCTATTGGAGGACTCACTTCAGATTTTAATGACCATTCTATTCGACTTTCATGACAGCGAATATTACCATACGTTGGTTGCGGCGGGTTCATTAGCCAATATTGTGAAATGGAACACCGTCCGCTTAGGCTCAGCCGTATTCCTCATATTGGTAAATCTTTATTTCTATGCCTATTGCTTCATTAAAAGTAAGAAAGACAAAGATAAGTGAGCAGCTGACAAAAAGAGTCACTAAGTCACTACTAATACATGCCTCGATCAGCTTTGATCAAACGGCAGATTCAGCCCCAAACTAAAAACAATTATCTCGGTAATCCGATCGTTTTTGCAGGTTCAGGTCACATCTAGCCTGTAAAAACGATCGAATTATCAAGATATTTGTGCTTTCTCCCCCTTTTCAATGTATTTACATCACTTCTAGTCAAATTTCACCTTATCACTTCGGCAGTATCCACACCACATGCGTGACGACTGGAAAAAATTTCTGGAAAAAAAGGAAAGAGAAAGTAAGTTCTACTGGTGGAAATTTCAAGTGAAGTTGTGTATAGAGATGAGACTTTTGCTGCTGCTGCTGACAGTAGTGTCATTGTTGTTATTGCATATACAAATGACAGAGGGAACTCTAGATGAGTATGCATTGGCAGATGGCATTGAACAAGCAGAAGATGATCTCGGACATACAGTAAACGGTGTTGAGTTGCAGCAACAAGACGAATCCGTGTTCAATCTGATGAAAGCACAAGTAATGAATGATTTAAAGCTTGTTGGCATGCTAATACCACCCCAAGTCAAAACGTATGTTACGCACGTATACGATAGAATGAGGAGCGACGGGAAGCACATAATCCAGGGACTAGTGGGAGAGATGTTGTCGACATTAGGTCGATTAGGCAATAGAGTCAGTGCGGCAGTCATTACATTTGGTGAGAAAATGAAAGAAAATTCAGAGAAACAAATAAAGAACGATGAAGTTGAAGCAAGTGATGAAGTAGAGATAGAAATAGAGTATGCAGCAGAGGGACACCAGCGGTACGTCGATGACGAGGACCGCGATGAAGATGAGTATGATATTGTAGAAATCTAAACTATTATTTTTGTAAACTACTTAAAATACAATATACTAACGGTTGTCTGGTGCTGCCTGTGCATTCTCGACCTTCTGTTTCTTCAATAACGACAGCATAAAATTATCATACAGCACAGATATGGATGGAATGTTGGAGGTATCCATATCAAAGAGCCTGGTGTTGTCACTGGCTGCGACGTTTTTCAGCTCAAGCATGTCTAACTCATTGTCTTCAATCAATTTCTCTTTATAATTATTATTTTGAACAACTAACTTTGGTACTGTAACAGCGCGAGTACTAGCTTCGGTGTAATGCACTTCACTGATGACGTTGTTATTGAACATCGCCAGTATTTCACCCCCTTCATTGACAGCAATTATGCCGCTACCAGGAAGAGTGTCGGCTGCGTGCGTGTCTGCATAGTACACAATAGACGTCACCTTCGATCCCACCACTTTCTCACAGACGGGAGTCGAGCTGTAAGGCGAGAATACAAGTATTTTGTGCTCTTTATTGAGAGGACTCTGCCCAACAGACTCTCCTACTGAGTCGGTTGGTGGGATATCGGGCTTGACTGCAGCGGCAATCCAACCACTCGATTTATCCGTAAACTTGATTGCTTCTTGATCATTTTTGGCGCAAGAAAAAGTAGAAAATCTCATGTCTGACACTCCCCACAGCAGCTTCATGGTGAGCAGATTGTACACGGCAAGGTTGCGCTTGCTTCCAATGACTAGTAGCACCGCACCACAGCCGCCTCCATTACTAGGCGATTGTTTAGGCTCAATGAATGCCACAAAAGTGATATTATTCGCCATGGCATTGACGAGTGTTCTCGACGCAACGGACATGTCGTTAGGGTTGCATAAGTAGATAACATTCTCTTGAGCTAGAGCCATTACTGACAAGTCTGATGAGTAGGAGACATAGTTGCAAGGTACCTCGCGATGCTTGAAGGAGTAAGCACACGTCCACCTACTACCCGCGTTGACTCCTTTATCTTTTGTTACTGTTCCACTCAACAATTTCCATATTTTTATAGTGCCGTCAACCGAACACGTCACACAGGTTCCGTTGATGAAGCTGTTCAAGGCCACGCTACTATCCGTTACCACGAATTTAGCGTCAGTAATGCGGTGGTCGTTATGCGGGCTATCGATCTGCGTGTTGAGCTTGTAGCCGTGCACAAATATATCCCAATTCCAAAACTTCAACGACGTTTCATTGTCGGTGTTCTCACCGCGTCGACTGTCAACCGTCATCATCCAGTCGTACCCTGACTCATTCATCTTCATGAAATCATAGTGCACTGTGCAAGGTAGGTACATGCGGGTGTATGCCTCCTTCTGAGAGACATATACATAGCTGGTGATGGGATAGCTTGATTTGAATGACTGGTTGCTGACATCAAATGATTGAAGTTGACCCGGATAGCCGTTACTAACTAGGAAACCAGTACGTCCCTCAAACTTTATTCTACAACGGAAACTAGAGTCGGATTGGAATATTGCACGCACGTTTAGTGCATTATTCGACGTAGCAATGGACAGGGATCGAATGGTCCACTCCTCCCTCCTGGTGGAGGCGGATATTATTCGCACGGAGTTATCGCGCAATGCAACAGCCACCTTGGCATCGTTGCTACTATCACTGCTTGCATTTATATGCGCAATCTCTGCGCCAAGACGTGGACAAAAGGCCTTTAATCCCGTGTTAATCTCCCATATCACAACCACACCCTCCTTGCCGCCAGAATATAAGAAAGTGGCATCGCTCGACAGGGCTAGAGCACCCACCTCATGCGCATGCCAGTGCATTATAGTATTTACAAATCTCTTTTCTTTGGTTTTCTTATCAAAAAAAGAGGACAACATGTTGTACCAGATAGTGATTTCTCCATTGGAATGTCCAGTAACTACAATTCCTTTTGTAGTATCCGCGGTAATGCATGTGATATATCCCTTCACTTCACTCAAAGCATCCCCACCAATCTTGCACTTCTCTTCCACCGACCACAACGACACCTTCCGCTTGGAGGAGATGAGCACGTAGTCCTCGTTATTGATACTTATCATGGTCAAATTCTGTATATTTCGACGTAAATGTGATACTTTTGCACCAAGTTTATTCTTTATAGGGTTATAGCAGACGACTTTAAACAACTTTTCACGTTCATCATCCTGTTGAATAAAACTGCTCGCTACTGCTGCGCCTTTAGCACCGCTTTCTTTTGATTCTATGGCTTGTTTAGTGTTGTCCTTGTTTTTGTCAATTACCAAATATATGTCATCCTTGCCATTGCCACTATTATCATTACTACTTTCAGCACTTACAGCGCCATTACTTTTCCTTTTTCCGTTTGATTTATTACTGCGAAAATGATCAGTAAATATCTTCCCCTGTACTGCATTGGTTGGTACATACATCCTATAGATTGGAGTCTCTACTATGCTGTGATGAACCTCCTGAAGGGTATTCTTATCCCAATATATTACATGGCCATCTATGGAGCATGATACTATTAATGCATTTGAGTTACTACATCCAGCGTTGGCAACAGTAGTAACAATACTTTTATGACCTCGAAATACATTGATCAATGCTCCCGTCGCTACCGCAATAATTTGTATCACTGAACCTTTGGCAC
>JACCDO010287729.1_pt1 | contig 15018 bp, 17 predicted proteins | sample 7446101 | NCBI WGS metagenome assembly JACCDO01 (sample SAMN15323440, study PRJNA562643) | freshwater metagenome | isolation source: river surface water | place: USA:Blue River Watershed | collected 2017-08-16
AATATTATTTAAATTACTTTTCTCAATTTCTATCATTTCATTTAATGATTTAATTAATTTAATTTTATCATTAATATTAGATAAATTATCTATTTTTTCTGATAATTCGATAATCTTGTCCATTTATATTATTATTATAAATATATTATCTTTTATATTATAATGGATTGTGTTAATATATCAGATATTGAAATATTATCTGATGAACTTTATGAAGCTTATAATAGATTAATTACATTTAATTTATTTATTGGTAGTATAATTTTAATAAATACATTTACTAATATGAGTATACTTTGTAATATTAGAAATAAAATAAATGAAATTACAAATAATTTAGTACCTCCTAATTATAAATAAAACAATGATTATTTTATATTAAAATTTCATTGATGATATCATTTATATGATTAACTAAAATTATATTAAACTTATTATCAATTAAATTTACATATTTTTTCTTTATATCTTCAATATCTTTTTTATTCTCAAATGGAACATAAACTATATTAACACCTGCTTTCTTTGCTCCTTGTAATTTAAATTCCAAACCACCAATTTTTGAAATCTTTCCGGTTAATTCTATTTCTCCTGTCATTGCAATATTGTTTTTAATTGGTCTATTTAATATTCTCGATATAAAAGCACATGTGAAAGCACAGCCTGCACTTGGACCATCTTTAGGTGTAGCTCCATCTGGCGTATGAACATGAAAACCATTTTTAACATGAGAATTCATTAATTCTTCTAATTTATCTTTATATTCAGAATGTTTAAGCCATTCAATAGCTGTTGTTAGAGAGCATAATACACTTTCTTTCATAACATCACCTTGTTTTCCATTTAATCTAACTTCATATTTATCCTTAGAATGTTGCATATTTGGATAAATTTGAATTGGTGTTATTCCACCATCGCCATTAGATGTTGCATATAATCCATTAATTATACCTACCTGACTATTATTATTAATAACTCTTTTAACTATATCTGGTTCTTTTAATATTTCAATTATTTTTTCCTTATTTAATAAAATCTTTTTATTTTTTGAACGTGTTTTTAAATTATGTTTAAAATCACCTTTATTATAAATTTTTTCAATATTCAGATGCATAAAAATATCTTCAATCTTTCGTTTAATATCTCTAACACCAGCTTCATTAGTATAATTATCAATTAAATATCTAATCATAGGTTCATCAATATTAATATTATCCATAGCAACATTATCTGCCATTTCTTTTATGATATGTTTAGAACAAATATTAATTTTATCTTCCATAGTGTATGGACTGACTTTTATTTCTTTTAATCTATCTAATAATATTGGATCAACCTTTGATGAATCATTATAAGAAAATATCATAATAACTTTATCTAATGGAAAATCAATACCTTGAAAAAATCTATCTTGAAACGATTTATTCATATTTGGGTCAGTAAGATGAATTAATATGCTAGTTATTTCATTAATTGTCCCATGTTTAGAGCATGCCTTGTCTAATTCATCAAAATATAAGATACATCTTGATTTACCCATTTCTACCATTTTTTTTATAATCATACCTGGCTGAGAACCACTATATGTATAACCATGTCCATGTAATATTTCTCCATCGTTTTGACCACCTAAAGTAATTTGAGCAAATGGAATATCTAATGCCTTACTAACACTTTTGGCTAATAATGTTTTACCAACACCAGGTGGACCAACTAATCCAAAACTTGTTCCCATACTACCTGGATTACTAATCCATTTTCCTATCATTTGGATTAAATATTTTTTTGCTTCTTCGTGTCCATAGCAAGCGTTATTTAATTTCACTTCAATATTAGATAAGTATTCAGTTGCTTGTTTTTTATTATTCTTTAAATTTTCATAATATAAATCATCATTTGGTGAACTCCATGGATAATTTAATATTGTTTTAACATATAATAACTGTTTATAATATTCATTGTTAGCTGATTTCATTTCTTCTATTTTTTCTAAAACCATTGCTTTAATATTATCAGGTATATTTTTATTAATAACTAATTGTTTTTTATAATCAATATCATCAACATTAATACTTTTTATTTTATCTATAGAATTTTTAATGTTAATATTTGATTTTTTAATCTTTGATTGAATATAATATGTCATATTGCTATACAACATATCAAATATATTAACACTTTTTGTTGTTTTTTTTTCTTTTATTAATCCAATTAATAATCCAGCTATATCAGCCTTTTCATCATTAGCTAATAATAATAGAAAAATTATTTCAAACATTTTTTTAATATTTTCTTGATTTACAAATTCTTTCATAATATTTACAAAATTAGATTCTATTAATTTAATATATTTATTATACATTTTCATTATATAATCACAATATTCTATTTCAGATAAACAATAAATATTACCTAAATAATCATGTCTTAAAAAACTTTTAACAAATTTAATATCATTACACATATTATTATTTTCTAATCTTGAAATTATATTTGTTTTATTTTTTTGTAAAATTGGACTTTTAATTTGTGATGTTTTTGATTTACTTGAAAATTTATCAATCTTAAAAAAAACATTTATGCATATATATTTATTTTTTTCTAATTTTATCCATAGTTCTCTTTTTTTATTTAAAATATCATTTGTATCAAATTTAGATGGTATTTTCCAATAATAATTATTATTAATATTATTATTAGTATTATTTATAATATAACCAAATGGTATTATTATATCATTTAATTCATTAATATAATCCATTATATTTTTATCAAAATAATTAGGGGAAAATATTAATTTTAACATTGATTTTAAATCTTTATAGCCATATTGAGTAATTAATTTATGTATTTCTGTATCTGTTTCTTTAAATATATCAGTAGGAATATCATTATTAAATGCATCTATTATTTTTAATATAGATGAACTATTAGATATATCTGCTAATTTAATAATTTCATCAATATCAGTATTTGAATTTTCTAAATAATAATTAATTGAATTATTATAATGAGAATTTAAATTTTTTATAATATCATAAAGATGATTTGAGAAATGGTTTGATGTATTATTTTGATAATCTATTAAATGATTATTATTTAAAATATTATAATGTTCTTCAATATCATTTATAATATTTATTATTTTATTATATTTTGATTGTAAATAATATAATTTGTATTTTTTAATTTCTTCTGTCATTATAATTTATGTTATAAATTAATATAGTTCAAATAATTTTGTGTTCGTTTAATAATATATATGTTTAGTCTCTTGCATTAAATATATTTAAACGAATGATTTTTATTATCAATTCGTATAAATTATATAAAAACTATTTAAAAAAGGTCGATAAAGTCATTTTTAAATAGTTAGTTTGATTTAAAAAAATAATTTATAATAATATTATATATATGCCTAACATGAAACAAAATAAAAAACAATCCCCTACTGATACTCCCGCCAAGGTTGCTCCTGTTGCTCAACCTGTTGCTCAACCTGTTGCTCAAGAAGCTGGTAGTGCTCAACAAGTTGCTCAACAAGTTGCTCAACCAGTTGCTCAACCTAAGCAAGCTAAGCAAACTAAGCAAGCCAAACAAGCTAAGGAAGAAACACCAGCACCAGTTGCTCAACCAGTTGTTCAAGAAGCCGGTCAACAAGTTGCTCAACCTAAGCAAGCTAAGGCTACTAAAGGCAAGGCAAAGGAAGCTAAGGCTGAAGAACCAGTAGTTGCTCAATCTGTTGCTCAAGTAGTTGCTCAACCAGTTGCTCAACCAGTTGCTCAAGAAGGTGGTGATAAGAAAGCTAAGACTACTAAAGCTAAACCAGCCGCCAAATCAGCTAAAGGTGCTAAGGAAGCTAAGCCAGCTAAGGCTGCTAAGGTTGCTAAGGTTGCTAAGGCAGCTAAGGCAGCTAAGGCACCCAAAGCACCCAAAGCACCAAAGGAGCCCAAACAAGCTAAGGGTAAAGCATCAAAGGCCAAGGCTGAAAATGCTGATGAACATTCGGAAGAACTCGAAGGTGGCAAGCGCTCATTCAAGGCTATGCTTCCTGGAAGCGATAAATTCGAAGGTCGCTACACTGGTCTCACTCCTTACCAAGCAGCTAACAAGGCTCTCTCGAAATACTACCGTGAAGCCGAAGGACCTGCTAAGACTGGTGGTGAAATTACATTCTCAATTCGCGAATCAACTCGTGGTAGCAAGCGCTCAGTTTATACCTACAATGGTCGTCGTGAAAAACTCGAAAAGCCTGTTGAATACACCATCAAGGGCAAAGACGGCGACCGCACTGTTGTCAAGGAATACAAGAACCGTCTTATTAAGGTAAAGAAGGCTGAAGCAGAAACTGCCAGCGCATAAATTACATTAAAATTACATTAAAATTACATTAAAATTATATTAAAAATATATAATAAAATTACAAAATATATATAAATTTAATTATAAATTTATATATATGAATTTTCAACTAATAATACTAGTTATAATAATAATATTATTATTATTATATAAATTATTCAAAATAAGTGAAGAAAATTATAAAAATGTAGAAAATATATATTTTATGAACAAAAAAGAATTAGAAGATTATTTAATAAAAGATGTTGATGATTATTATAAGAATTTTTCAGATAAAGATTATAAAGTTCGTAATATAAATAATATTGAAGAATATTATACAAATATTAAAAAAGCTTGTATTAATATTAGTGATAATAATCAGAAAATATTAAATGAATGTATTAATTTTGCAAATAATAAATTAAATAAATATAGTCGTATTGGTTTTGATGGTAAAAAATGTGCTAATATAATATGGAAAATAGGAATTATCAAAGATAAATTATATGAAGAAGGTTATCCACATACTAGACATGATGTGATAATAATTCCTACTTTTCTTCTAAATAATAAAGAACATTTAAGAGATACTTTAATTCATGAAAAAATCCATGTTTATCAAAAAACATATCCTGATGATATAAAAGAATATTTAAAAGATAATGGTTTTACTAAATATAAATTAAGAAAAGACTTTAATAATATTAATACTAGATCAAACCCAGATATGGATGAATGGATTTATAAAAATAAAGATGGTCAAATAATGATGGCTGAATATATGGATAATCCTAAATCAATTATGGATGTTAAAACAATACCAATTAATAATTCAAAATACGAACATCCATTTGAATATATGGCATATAATATCACTCATGATATCACTAATTAGTGATATCACTTAGTGATATTCAACTACTTGATAAGTTAAAAGCAATGCTTGTTCAAAATTATTATACCTAATATATTCCTTAAAATTATTATATTGAAATGAACTTAATTCAGTATATACTTGAAAAAATTGATATAATTTAATGTGTGTATTAGGATAGTTATATATAAATTTATATAAAAAATCAATATTTGCTTTAATATAACAAATTAATAAATCATTACTATTATCTCCAGATAATTCCTTAATTCGAAGATTATTTTGTTGTTTAATTGTAAATTTTACAAACAATTCTTTAATAAGATCATTACTATTAATATATATATATTTTAATTTAGCCCATGAATTATGGTCTAAATCATAAATCAGATTATTTTTCATAATGTAATCTAAAAAATCTTTATCAAGATTTAATAGATTTTCGATACCAATTGAAGATATATTTTTACTTTTAAATAATCTAATATTTTTAATTGCATTATTATTACGTATATAACTTACTAATAAATCATCATTCACATCTAATTCTGCCTTTAATTTTTTAAATTTATCAATTAAATCATCACTAAAATTACGTGTTGGATTAGATAAATTGTATGATGCAGTAAATCTAAAATTTAATTGAAGCAATGAAATGAAACGTTGGTAAGCTTTCAAAGGAAATTTATTAATTATATTATACAAATAATCATAATGTATATAATTATTTGATGGAATTGTTAAATCATAAATTTCTTTAATTTTTGTTGCATAATTAATATAATTTTCATTTGATTCAATATGTTTATTTATCTTAAATGCTCTATATAATATCTCAACATTAAAATGTGTATTTTTTTTCAATATATCAAACATTATACACATTTTATCAATATCTATATCCAGATATTGATATGCTTTATAAATATCTAAACCTGCATTCAAATAAAGGCCAATATACAATTTTTTTATATACCTTTTTTCCTTATTAGATGGAAGTGCAAATACAGCACCTAAAAATTGCATATTAGGTTTATCATATTCTTTTTTATAATACATATTATTAATATCAGCATAATATAATATTTTACACCAATTAGATATTTTATTTTCTGAATTTTTCATATAATTCCAAACATTTAATTCATCAGGTATTAAATCGAGTGATTTTATTAAATAATTTTCATCATTACCAGATATAAAATTATCAGTTCTAAAATGAACCATATCAATACCTTGCATATATTTAAAAGTATGTGATACTAATTCTAATGGTAAATTCTTTAATATATTAATAGCATCATCATATGATAGCATAATATTTTATTTAATTATAAGAAATTAATATTATTTCAATTTTTATAGGATTATATATTCACAAAGTGAATATATAATAATATACAAATAGTAATTGCGTGGACAAATGAGTTTTGATTTTTCAAAACTCATAGATGTTAGCGAATATAGAATTTCTTAAAGAAATTCTATATCACATAACACGTTTTTATAAAATTATTTACAAAGTAAATAATTTTATAACGTCCCACGTTATTTCAATTTTTCTATATCCCAATAAATTTTTATATAATTAGAACTATGGTTAATCTATAAAAAATCTCATTTTAAGATTATTTTTAATATCAAGCATTTTTTGGTTAGTTAGATTATCAATATTAGTAACAATATTATTTAATTTATCTTCTAATATTTTTTTTGAGTCATCATCTAAAATTAAAACACCTAAATTTATTTTTTTTCTAATAATTTTAATTGTTTGCAAAATATCAAATCTTAAATTATAAAACACGGTATCTATTTCTTTATTAATATATATTATTTCATTATTATAATAATTAATTAGATCCTCATATATTGTTTTTACTTTTGTATTTATTTTTATAACTATTCCAAAATATTCTAAATATAATTCTAAATGAATAACTTTATCTTTTTTTTCACTTATTAATAATTTAATAGTTTTTAATATAACATTATCAGATGCTAAAATATTATTTCCCATTATAATATTAATATTATATTCTTCATCTAATTCTGGTATTATAAATGAAATCTTATTATAATTAGGAATTATATTATTTTTTTCAAATATAACATTAGTTAAATTATTACCAACATCTAGTCCTATATGATATTTTAACAAATTTGAAGATATAATTTCCATTATTATATTAAATAAAAATAAATTGATAATATAACTAATATAATAATACTAATTATAATAAAAATAAATTGAAAATATAACTAATTAATAACATAATCTTAATAATTAATGGATTTAAATATACATAGATTTGAAAATGAATCAAATATTGTTTATAATTTTAGAAAAGATTTTATTATTAATAATATTAATAAATTATCTGATGATTATAATACCATGGTAAGATATTCAAAAATACTTTCTAATATTAAATTTAAAGGGTGTTCTTATGATGAAACAATTTATAATAAATTAAAACAATATTTATAAAAATTGATTTATCGTTGGACTGCGTGAATGACGCCAACTCAAAAGTTATTTGTGATACAAATAAAAATTGATTTATTATATAAATACTAAATAATATTAATATAATAATGCCAAAAATATGTTTCATTTATACTGATACAAATGGTTTACATAAAACAAATGATTTTGTATCAACTAAAAATTTATACAAATTTGCCAGACTTATTGCAATTCATTATATGATAGGTGAATATAATGGTAGTCTTAAAAATACTATTACTAACCAAAGGTTTATAAATATTATATTAAAACCAAAAACTATTTATTTTGATAAAGTAGCACAAAGTTTTCATAATATAACCATGGAAGATGCTTCAAATAAAGGTATTGATAATAATATAGCAATTACTGAATTAAAAAATGATTTAAACGATGTTAAAATTATTATTGGTTATAGTTTACCATTTCATATTAAAGCTATTCAAAGTGAATGTTTTAGAACTGCAATTGAAATTAATTTTGGTAAATATATTTTAATAGATATGATGAGTTTTGGTCATAGTTTTGAACATCCAAAATTTGCAGAGATGTTAGTTAAATATAATATAAATAAAAAACAGACACAATTAGAACAATATAGAGATTTATTTTTAATTCTATATAATAATTATGTTAAAACAATTAATAATAATAATAAAAAAGAGGAAGAATTTGATTTTATAGATTAATTAGTTTTTATTTTTTTGTTTGGTGAAACTAATAAATCATAATTTAGAGTTTCATCAATTATATTTCCAGATAATGCTTTTTCAAAAATATTATTTTTAAATTTATTAAAATCTTCATAATAAACATAACCATATCTGCATAATTTTAAAAAATCAATTTGTTTTTCATCAAAAAAACATACATGTGATAATAATAGACAATCATTATATCCATATTTTGCAATATCTATTATTTTATCAATATAATTGTCATTTAATCTTGATAAATTATATGCAATAAAATGAGGAATTTTATATTGTCTTAATTTATAAAAATTAATTTTATATTTAAATGTATCATTTAAATCTTTTACAATTAATTTAAATGATTCATTAAAATCATTCTTTGTTTTATTAATAAAACATATTTCAAAAAAGTAAAAATCATAAAATTTATGTAATAATTCCTTAATAATATTTATGCTAATATTTTTTTTAAATAATAAATAAGCCCATGTATAATTATAATTTAATAATTTAATTAATTGTTCTTCATTACTATAATTTGAAATTTTATTTAATTTATAATTATGAAATGGAATTATCATTAGTATATCAAAGGCCTCATCTTGTGGAATTATTTTAGATAATTCATATAAAAACGGCATTGTTCTTTCTGGAAATTTTGCATAATCTAAAGCATATTTAATTTTTATATTATGTTTAAAAAGATAATTTATTTTTTTATGATAATCTGAATTTTTTATAAAAGCTAATTCCATTGTTCTTTTAATAAATATAGGATCTAAATAATTATTAATTATATTTATTATATGAGGATATTCATTTAAACATCTAATAGTTAGCATCTTATTAATTAAATTAATAAATTATTAAAATATATATTTCAATTTTTATAACCTATGGTTAATATAAAGTCTTTAAAAAGATTATTATATTAATTATTAATGGCAATTACATTAAAAGAATTAAGTGATATATTAAAAGATAAATTACCAAAAAATAATTATCATATTAAAGGAGAAGTATCTAGACCAAAATTATATCCAAGTGGTTTATATTTTACTATTAAAGATGATAATATTACAATGAGTTGTAAAATGTGGAAGAATAGATTAGATGATGAAATTGCTAATATTCAAAATGGAGATAATATAGAAGCTAAAGTAATTTTTGATTATTATAAAGGTGATTTAAGTTTAACAATTAATTGGGCTAAAAAATTAAATAAAATTGGAGATTTACATTCTAATTTTGAATTAATGAAAGAAGAATTTAAAAATAAAGGATATTTTAATAAAAAAATTAAATTACCTGAGTGTATTAGAAAAATAGCATTAATTACCAGTATGAAAGGAGCTGCCGTTCACGATTTTGAATATGCTATAAATAATAGTAAATGTTTAGTTGATATAAAAAAAATAGATGCACAAGTTCAAGGTATTGATTGTCCAAAACAAATAATAGATATATTGAAAACTTATGATTTTGATAAATATGATTTAATTATAATTACACGTGGTGGTGGAAGTATGGAAGATTTATGGGGATTTAATGATAAAATGTTAATTGAAGTTGTTTATAATAGAAATAAACCAATATTATCAGCAATTGGTCATATGATTGATACAACATTATTAGATTTTGTTGCTGATATAAGTGCACCAACTCCATCATTAGCTGCTCAATATATAATTGATTATAATAAAAAATATATAGATAACATAAATAATTCAAAACAAATATATTATAATAAATTAATTAATAGTATTAATAAAGATTTGTCAAAATTAGATAAAATTAATAATAATATAATGAAAGAATATAATAATATAAAAATATCAATTCATGAAAAATTAGGAAAATATAAAAACACTATTATTTTTGAAATTAAAGATAATTTATTAAAATTAGAAAGTATTAAAGAAAAATATAATAACAATATAACATTATATTCTTCAAAAGAAGGAAAAGATAATGTTATAAATCATGATGAATTTATTCATATAATTAATAATAATATGCCATTTACTTTAGTATGGAATAATATTGCAATTAATATAATTAATTATACTAAATAATTTCATTGACCTACTTTATAAAGTGGCGGCATTACATTATATTTAATTTCATTTAATTTATTTTTAATAGTGCAAAGTATACTCATATTAGTAAAAGTAGTAATTAATATTAATCCACCAATTAAAAATTGTGCTCTAATAAATCTATGATACATTTCATTAATTTCATCCTCTAAATATTCAATATCACAATCCATTATATTATAAGAGAATTTTTATCTAAAAGAAATTTTTTATATAATTATAATGGATAAAATAATTGAACTATCAGAAAAAATAGATAATTTATCTAATATTAATGAAAAAATTAAATTAATTAAATTATTAAATGAAATGATAGAATTAGAAAGAACTAATTTAAATTATATTCTTAATAGTGATATTAAAAATGTAAAAACTAAAATACCAATTAAATATAAAAAAATGTTAATCGATGAATTAGAAGATGAATTTGAAAAAAATAATAATATTAATGAAAAAACATTAATATATTTGGCTATTGAAAGATATTATTCAAATATTGAAGAAGATTTATTTGAAATAGAATAAAAATCAAAAGTTATTATAATAAAAATTGATTGGAAGATAGAAAAAGTAAAACTTTTTCTATCTATACCAATCGTGTTTATGGATCATTATGAAAAATTAAAGATTTTTCATAACGCCATAAAAATTGATTTAAATTATTAATAATATTAATTATTAATAAATTAATGGATACAATTAATAGTTTATTAAATGCATTTAATATTACCAATAAAAAATATGATGTTGTCTATGAATTTAATAATACTGAGGAAAAAAATGATAATAAACTAATAGAATATTATAATTTTATAATTAAAAACAATGGATATAATAAAAACAAAATAGATAGATTTATTGAAAATATTATTGTTCCAGTTGATGTTTATGGAAATACCAAAGGATGTGATTTATCTTTATTAGAATGTGTTAATACCTTAAATTATTTATTAAGTAGAAAAGAAATATTAAATTCAATTAATAATTTAAAATCACATAATTCTAAAAATTTTAAGGATATTATTGAAACATTATTTTTTAGAATAATTGTTATACATTTAGAATTATTTAATAATACAGATGATTTTATTAAAAAACACATTGTTAATGCTAAATTGTGTGAATATTCAATTAAATATAGTCATTTTTTAACAACAGGGCAATTTAAAAATATTTTTAATAATTATTATAAATCATTATTATATAGATGTTTACATTCATCTGCAGTTAATGGATGTTTAATTAGTTGGTTAACATTTGCCAAATTAGCACCAGAAATGATTAATGATGAATATTATCCAAAAATTAATCAAAATACTGATATTTATAAAAGTATTAATATTTCTTATGTAAAAGATACTGAATTGTTTGATAAAGAACTTGAATTATTTAATAAATATATTCATTTTAATAAAAAAGATTAACTATCCACAAATCAAACAGTTATTATTATGGAAATTAGTTGGAATAATATTCATCTTCATTTCTTTCTTTAAAATAATTATAAATATCATCTAATAATTGAATTGGACATTTTTTTGAAGGAATTAATAAACCAACTTTATCTTTTATTAAATGTTCTATTGGATCAAAATGATGATCCACTAGAATTTGCCATCTTTCCATATATTTTCTATTCTTTTTAGAACCATGGAAATAATGTCTAATAACTCCAGGAACATAACCAAATCTGAAATTAGTAACTTTTTTTTGATATTCAATTACCATTTTTTTATAACCATCAGATGATTTTTCATTTAATCCTTTTAATCCATTATTTATTAAACTTAACATCATTATATTATCACCTGAACCTAAAATTGATACTTCAAATAATCCATTCATTTTCTCATATGCTTTTCTTGTAATTGCCCATGCATAACCTGGATGCCAATAATTTATACCTTTACTTTTATTATAATTATTATTAACTGAATGAATATATTGATAACCTGCGCTATTAAAAACACTCATTCCTTCTAAATTATGATCCATATCAACACAATGAGACCATAATTGAACTATATCATAACTACCATTTAATATTTTTAAAGTATCAAGTGCCCATGAAGCAGATTCAAATTCAATATCAGCATCTATCCATGCAAATGCTTTCCATGTTTTTGGTAATAAATATTTAACACCTAAATTAATCATATTTTCTTTATGCCAAATAGGTATATCTGTTTTTAATTGTAAATGATTTTTATTATTTTTATCTGTTAATATATAATCTAATTTTTGATTAGTATATAATAATTCAACAATATATAATGAAACATTTTCTTCATTTTCCATTCTCTTTATAAATTCACGAGCTAAAATATATCTTCTTGCATATAAACAAGGATTGGATACTACTATGATTACATTTAATTTATCTTCAATTGGTTCATTATTAATGATTGTTTCTTTTATATTATTTTTATAAATTTTAACATTATCTATCTCAATACCATTTATAATAGTCATTAATATATAATATAATAAAAAATTGAATTTAATTATTATTAATTATTTGATAAATTAAGTATGACTATTTTAATTTCAAAATATGAAAATAAAATAAAACATGGAAGAACTATTTTTATTGCAGGTGTTCCAATGTTATTTGAAAAAGTAGATTATGCTATTCCATTAGGAATTATAATGATGATTTTAGGTGTCTTTATAATTAAATATTATAATAAACTTATATTACATGAAAAAAATAAAACTATTATTATTGATTTTTTAGAAGAACTAATTAATAAAATACCAATCAAAAATAAAAAAATAATAGAAAAAGAACCAAAGATAATTAAGATTAAAGAAATAAAGGTTATTAATACTTTTGGTAAAAAATATCAATATAATAATACAATTAATATTAATAATATTAATATTAATAATAATAATGTTGATAAAATTATGTATTATGATATTACATATGATAAAATAACTTTATTTTTGGATATATTTATGTTTGTCAGTAAATTTAAAAATATTATGGATTTGAAATTAAAATGTTATAATAATCAATTATTAATTGATTATTATAATCATTATTATAAATTAATTAGTTATATTTCAAATATTGATATATTAGATAAATTAGAAATATCTAATGCACTAACTACTATGGAAGAAGATTATTATGATAATATGAAAATATTAGACAAATTAATTAGAGACATATTAATTGAAGAAAATAAAGAAGACTGGATAAATAATAATAATACTATTAAATTAATCAATAGTGTATTAAATAATATTATTATACAAAATCTTAAAAAATTTGATATTAATTGTGAACTATGGTTAAAATAAAAATTGATTTAAATTTGAATTAATAATAATATTATATATTTAATGGATAATCAGGTAGATATCGATAATAACTTTAATAATATGTTAGATGATGTTTATGATGAGTTAGATAATATTAATTCATCAACCTCAAAATTAGTTATTCCTAATCCAGTTATTGAAAAAAGCCCAACAAATACTTATTGGAAAAATGTAAAGAAAATTTTGCAACAAATTAATCGTCCACCAGAACATTTTATTGAATTTTTAAATAAAGAATTAAAAACAGGTGAATGGATTTCATCATCTAAATCAGATGGTATTGTTATGATTGGAAAATTCAGTAATAATCAAATTATGCATGTAGTTTCAAATTATGTTAAGAAATATGTTGTATGCAATATATGTAATTCAACTGATACTATTTTAGATAAAAATAAAGAATTACGTTCTTATTTTGTATCTTGCAATAAATGCAAATCTCAATATGTGATTAATTAACCTTTTGGTTAAACATTTAATTTATATAAAATTTGATCCATTTTTGTATTTATAATTGTTATTTTATTATTAATACGTTCTTCTAAATTATTAATATTTTCTTGAATAGTTTTATTTATTTGTTGCATGTTTTGTTGAACACTCTCTTGAATTGAACTATCTATTTTTTGGGAGGTGTTATTAATAAAATCTTGTAATTTATTTTGTAATTTTGTTTTTAAATTATTAATATAAGGTGGAAAGGTTTTATGGAGAATTAAAATACATATTAAGAATAATATAGAAAAAACAATATTAAACATTATTATTATAAAATATAAAATAAAATTATGGTCTTATTTTATGTTTTTTACTATAGTTAATAAATGTAAATTACAAAAAAATTTTTATTAATAAAAAAATAACTATTATTATTGATGTACTTAAAATAATATTAATTATTATTTTATTAAATTTTATTAAATTTTCATTTTTAGATGATATTATATTTGAAGAACTAGATGGAGAGTTGGTAGACGTTGATGTTTCTGGAATTATTCTGGTAGAGGTGGATAAGATTGATGTTGTGTTCTGCGAACTAGTTGGTATGGATGATGTTATGTTCTGCGAACTAGTTGATGTTGAAGTTTCTGGAATTATTGTTGTGGATGAGGTTATGTTCTGCGAACTAGTTGATGTTGAAGTTTCTGGAATTATTGTTGTGGATGA
>JACCDO011156877.1_pt1 | contig 15016 bp, 10 predicted proteins | sample 7446101 | NCBI WGS metagenome assembly JACCDO01 (sample SAMN15323440, study PRJNA562643) | freshwater metagenome | isolation source: river surface water | place: USA:Blue River Watershed | collected 2017-08-16
AGTGATGTCTCCCTAAACTCATCTATACACATATATCCTCCAAACATCTTTAACACCTCTCGTGGAGGAGCTAATCCTATCTTCACAAACTTACCATGAAACATCTTTCGATACATCAAATTTAATAAACTATATCTCATCCACATATCCTCTCCATCATTCTTACTAAAATTATAAGATGCTGCACAATTAAAACTACAATATACACCACTTACATAAAACTTATCCTTACGATATAACTCAGGTAAAGCACATGGCATTCCTTCAAATGGATGACAACACCACCAACAACATGTGTTCGTACTCTCCGGCCATGTATTCGCTGAATTCGAATTTACAAATTCATACATTATATTCTTTAAATTTTTCTTAACAACTTTATTCGATTTATCATCCTCTATATAACTTAATCCTCCTGTACTCATCCCTGTCCCAACTGTCGTAGTCTCTATTATTGTCGTCTCTTCTATCTTCTCTTCTACTTCCTTCTCCTTTGTTGACACCTCCTCCTCACCACCATCATGATCCAAAAAACTATAATGAGCGTCATAATCATTCTTTATATCCGATTTTTCATCTACCACTTCAGTCTCTTCCTTCTTTGGTACCATCTTTACACTTGTCATGTCCACATTATCCAATACTGAATATGTATTACTTATCATTGAATAATTTATATTCTTCTTTAAATATGGTGATGGTTCAGGTGTCTCCTCTTGTTCCTTCTTAAGAGGTAAATGAAGAATTACTGTCTCTGTCTTCTCTACCACCGTTGTACTATCCACTGTCACACCCTCCTTCACTGAATATGTCTTCTCCTTCGGTTTACGACCACGCTTCTTAGGTGCCTTATCGTCCTCTCCCTCATTCTCTTCACGAGGTTTCGGTTTGCGACCCCTCTTCTTCTGTGTCTTCTCCTCATCATCATCCTTCGGTTTAGGTTTTCGACCCCTCTTCTTTTTCAAGGGATCCAATAATTCACCATTACTTGATAATACATTTTCCATATCATCTTCATCATATTCTTCCTCATCATCTTCATCATAATCGTCCTCTTCCTCCATATTTAAATCTTCATTCTCTATCTTTTGTTTAACTTCTGAAAATTCCGTAATCTCCATTCTGTTTTCTCTCTATTTCATTCTTTTTCATTTTTCTTTATATTAAATAAATTTAGAATAATGAAAAAAATTCTAAAGAAGAGATAGAGAGGATGTCCTATTTTATTCCAAACGATATATTAAAAAGATATGCTTATTTTTTAGGTGAATTTAACACTTTTCCTAATTTAAATGATCATAAAACCATCCCAAATCCTGATAATCCAACTGAAGAAGATTATAAAAATATTATGTTATTTTTACAAAAAGAATTTACTTACATACCCAAAGTTCCTCAATTTATTATAAATGCTGGATTAAATCAAACTCCTAATCAAATCAATCAACAATTAGCACCTCAACCTCAACCTCCTCGTAATAGATTAAATTTAAATAATTTACCAAAGACTTTTGATATGGGTATCGTCGATAATTTTTTTGTCCTTTATTATGAAATGGAACGTTTAAAACATTATAAAAAGATGGTTTTAAATATTCTTAAAGGTTTTAGAGGTACTCTTGAAAATATTGTGATTCCTCCAACAAAATACAATATTGAAAGTATATCAAGACAAAATATATTTTCAATTCAAGAAGTAAATAATCCTTCAAGAACATTTACAGAATATTTTGAGAAAAATTCAGGGAGATTTTATCACATTTATGATTTTGTAAACACCTACATTGAAAATAGATTCTCTCTTTTTCATTATAATGGTATCTCTGATACACCGTTCTTTTTAAAGGTTTTTACCGATAACTATCAAGATAAATCTAAAAAATTCATTTTACAAATGTTATTAAATTATATGGATGTTGTAAAATATATCCGAGATGAAATAGAACAAAAATATGGAATATTAGCATTTGAATATTTAATTAATTTACATAAAAAACCTGTTTTTGAAATGAGAACACAAAGAGATAAAACAACAAATGATTTTAATTTAAATTTTGAAGATCAAAGAGTTTACAATGAGGCCCAAACAAATATGAATGCAAATAATATTAATTCTGTAGATCAAAGTCAAAATTCATTTAATTATATGATTTTAAATTATGAAGAAAATATCTATGAGATGAATGAGAATGAAAATTTAATTGTTGAAAATCAAAAAGAGATCATTCAAAAATTATTTAATGCTATCTGTTCTCAACTTTCAACTTTATATAAAAAAAAAACTTACAATTTATATGAATTATTAACTATGTCTATTGAGATTGATTATCTCACATCTAAATTCATTTTACATTATATTAGACCTAATCAACTTAAAAAAGTTCTAAAGACCAAAAAATTAGTTTTTAAATATATACAAAATAATTTAGAATTATACAATACATTTATTCAAGATTTCTTAAATTGGATTAAACGAACAAAAAAAGGTATGGGTCCTGTTTCATTCCTTGATAGAGACCAAAAATTATCCGAAGTTTATAAATCCTTCTTTAAATTCTATTTTGATATGTTTCAAAAGAAAAATTCTGAACGCCAAGATGATGTAAAAAGACGTTTAGAAGATGCAGGTCTTGAATATCAAATTGATGAATCTTCCGGTATGTCTGAAGAAGAGATCGATGAATTACGAAGAATTATAGCAGGTATTGAAAGTGCTTTAGCACCACAAAATCCTTCCGCATAATTTAGAATGATTATCCATCTACTGATAGATTTTATTTTATTTTACTATTTTTTTTTAGACTTTTCTAAAAAAATAATATTTAAAAAATGAATATTTATAAATCTTTATTAACCTTGGAAAGGAAAATAATATTTATGTTCTTCTTCATAAGATAAATTATCATGAATCGCTTGATAACCCATCTTTGTCTGTGTGGGTTTAGCACTTATTAAAGAGATATGATCCATTGTAAATTGAATATGGGGAACAGGTACTGTTATATTCTTTCCACGTGTTATGCCACTATTTCCCTTAAAATGTATCACATCTACTAAAGGTTGAAAATTAGTATAACGTTTCGGAAAGATCGGTTTAATAACCTCTTTATCTAAAAATGGTATTATCACATTTTTAATATAATTATTCTCATCCTCAAAGAAGACTGAAAACCAATTTACTGGTTTATCAAATTTAGGTTTAATCTTTGTAAATCTGCATTTTAATGGTTTCATTTTTTTGGATAACTGATTGCATACAGGTGATACCATATTCTCCATATATTTATTTGCTACCTCAGGAGTTAAATATCCTAAATATACAAAACGACTCATATATTTGTTGTTAAAATTTAAATAATAATCCCTTAATTTATAATCTTTAATTAATTGTCTTTGAACATTCATTAATGCATCAATTACATCTTTTTGATTAAATACATAACCTATAAAATAATGTCTCTTTGTTGAATTACTAATATTCATCTCAATTGTTGGTTTTGATGATGTATTGGTAATACCTAATGTATTTGTAATCACATTTAATATAGGTTTATTTTTATTTTTGTTCTGTTGAGTAAGTTGATTCTGTTGTTGTTGTGCTGATACTTGTTCTATCAATTCTTCCTCATGACTTATCTCTTCTTCCTCTCCTTCTCCATTTGAATTTTTTTGATTAAAAAATCCTAAAACTTGTTGATTATTATGATTATTTCTTCGTGATCCATTGTTTGAAGATTGTTGTTGTTGGAAACCTACATTGGGTTGTTGTTGTTGGAAACCTACATTGGGTTGTTGTTGTTGGAAACCTACATTGGGTTGTTGTTGTTGGAAACCTACATTTGGTTGTTGTTGATTTTGAAGATTTACTCTTCCAGTATTTCTTCTTATATTATTTGTGGAAGAAGAAGTAATTGGTTGAGGCTGAGGTTGTGGTTGAGGATTCATAAAACTTAAAAAAGAGTTCATTTTCTTCTATTTACTATCTTTAATTAAGATTATTTTTAATCAAAATCAATTGTGAAATTGATTTTTTTAGGTGACATTCTATCTTTCTGTTTTTCTACTTGATATAATAAAAATTTTGAACCATTCTGATATTTTTCCATTGAATTTACTTTATATCCATGAACTCTTAATAATTGACGAAATATTGTAATACACTTTTTAGAATCAATCTTCTCTAAATATTTTATATGTTTACATTTTAAATAATATTCCTTTAATTCAGGTATTAATTTTATCATCTCATCTACCACTTTTTTATCTTCCAACATTTTTCTCGAAAATTGATAACAAGGATTATTTATATTTTTACCCAAAAATAATTCCATGATCTTCTGTACAAACTCAATCGGTGGCTCTACAGTAAATAATTGATTCTTCTTTTCATTATCACTTGTCATCTCATCATCCTCATCCACATTCTTCTTTTTCTTTAAGTTCATATTTTTTATCTTCATCTTCTTCACGATCGATGGTTGTTGTTGAGAAGAAGAAGTATTATGTATTGTTTTAAATAAATCATCATCATCTTCACCATCCATATTTAAACCAATAAATGAATCTTCACCTCCATGATATCCAATTTCTTCATGTAAACCACTTCGATTTGATTTTTGAGAAAGATTGGAAGAAGAACGAGCAAGAGGAATTGAATTTAAAGAACCATTTGATTTTATCTTTTTAATAAAACTCTTTGGTGAACGAACTTTAAACGATTTTAAAGAAGGTGATAAAGGTGAAGAAGTAAAATGAGATACTGGTGATACTATTTGCAGTCTTTCTAATTCTTTTTTTTTATTTTCCATTTTCCTTATTTTTAATAAAGAAAATATTCATCTCTTTGTACCTCGTTTCTCCACTTTTTTTATATTTTATCTTTTGGTATCGCCATCGTTCGTGCCATAGGTATATATGAACCCGTATTCACATTATTTCTCTCTTTTCTTGTATATTGTGGATTTAAATCTACAAAATTCATTAAATTACCACCTTGCTGTGCCATAAAATGATTTCTATCACGATTACGTGTCTTCTCCATCATATCTCTCTGTTCACTTGTTGGATTTCTCATTGAAAAATCATGATTATCTCTATCAACCATCGGTACACCACGATTTACATTATTTAATGTCTCATAATTCATCATAAAATAATCCTGTTGAAAATTCTTTTGTACTGGTTCATTATATTTCATCTTACCTATATCTCTCGTATTCTGTTGTATACGGTCTATCATTTGAGGTTGACCACCTTGTTGATTTCGAATATGTTGAGCATAAGGGTCCATCATATAATGATCATGTTGATAAGATAATGGTTGATTTGTACTTGAACTCGACATCTTTAAATATTGTTCAAAAGATGGATTCTGATTACTTGGTTGATTACGTTTGGGTACTGCTTCAAACATACCACCTTGATTTGGTATATATCCCATCACAGGAGATCCTGGTAAAGAATGTTGAAAAAAATTTGGTTGCTGTTGTTGCTGTATCTTTTGATTGCTAGTTCTTGTCTCTTTTGTACATTGAGGATGAGGCCACATTTATTTCTTACTATTCTTATCTCTTTTTTTATTATTTCCGTTCTTTCTTATTCTCTTTTTTCTTTACTTATATTTAAAGATGAATCATATCACAACTTTATCCGATAAATATAATTATACTCTAAATGGTATTCAACACCAAATACCTCTTCATTCCAATCTTCTCATTCAAAAAAAACCTCTTGATGAAAAAATTCTCATCTCTCTTAAATTTTTAATCAAATATATACATGATCTCTTTGATTTTCATCAAATCGATTATTTTCTACTTTCTCATACCCTTCTTGGACTCTTTATCTTTAAAGGAATACATATCTTCCATCCTCAACTCGAAATCGGTATCTCCTCTAATCATCTTTATAAATTGACTAAAATAAAAGATGAAATTATACAAGACGATTTTATATATGATGACTCCAATCTTCCTCATTTTATTTCTATCTCATCATCCTTTTTCAAACACACACCCGTTCATCTTTATATTTATATCATTTACCAAAATGAAGATGATAAAAAAGAATTATTTCATCATCATGAAAATAAAAAAATAATACATCAATTATATGATATTTATCCTATTGAAAAAACAAAATTTGAAGAATTTGAAGTTTGTATTCCCAAAAAAATAGAAAATGTTTTACAAAACTTCTCATTTCATTTAAGTTTTATTCATTTTATTGAAAATGATCAATCTCCAAAACATGAGATTATGGTTATTGAAAAACCAAAAGAAGATTTATCTTCTACAATGATTCCTTCTTCTTTACATCAACTCTTACATCAATTTAAAATATTTTAACATTGATAACATAACTCTAAATGTTCAGCACATTTATCAAGAATATCATGTTTAAATTCAAGTGGTAAATCTAAAATTTCGAATAAATATTTACCTCTATTTTCAATAATAGAATATACATTTCTATCAATGGTAGCATTTTTCATCAATAAGATATATTTGGTATATGAACCAAATTGAGGACCTACACAATAAAAGTTAAGATGTCCTAATTTTTTAATCTTATCTAATATAATAATATTTACTTCTTTTAAGATTGATGTCACAATGATATCCATCTCACATCCAATATGTTTATCCCCTTGTATCTCTGTTAATAAAGATTCAAAAGATTGAACATGTATTAATAATTTTTTACATTGAGTCTTATATAAATTTAATATAACCTCTTCACTCTCATTATTACCTAACATTCGATTTACCATCGAATTCATTGATTTCATCTTCTCATTTCTATCCTTAGGGTAAAAGATTTCACTTATCTTCTTTAATAATGTCTTCTGGTCTAACATCTCTCTTAATCTCTTTACTACCATCTTCTTAATCGATGAAGCTGACATATTCTCCGTTGATTCCATCTGTTTAAATGCATAAGATAATGATACAAATAATGAATCCTCATTATTCTTCTGTACCTTAAACATATCACCTAATAAATGTTCCCATGCACCTGGTAAATCATCAATCAATTTTTGATCAATTAATTTTAATCCCGATTTTGTATAACGATTTTTCATAAATGCTACATTTTCCGTCTTGAACTCTTCATATAATGGACGTCTATCCAATATAATTCCCTTCTTATCCAAAAAGACCTTATCTAAGATAAATATAATCTCTTGAATATCTTCACCATGTAAAAAGATATATTTGGATGGATCTATTACTATATATTCTTTATTAATCACTGAACTTATATTATCATATAATATCTCATTTCTCTTTAATGGATATCTTAATAATTCTTCAACAATTCTATCTAAATAAAATGTTTCATTATCTCGAGAATTATCTAATAAATTACGACGATTAATGTATAATTTACATCTTCCATCTTCGACAATACAATGTGGATCATCTTGACAAGAAAGTTCAAATTCTGAAGAAGAATGATTTGTTTCTCTCTTTAATGCCCTCTCAAAACAAGGTACTCTTTTATTCGGTTTTTGATATGTATTATAATCATAATCTCTATCTCCTACCACAACAATTTTACGAATAAATCCTTGTATTAAAGAATAAAGTTTACGACGTTTATCTACTAAATTTTTACTATCTGAATCAATAATATCCATCATCTTCTTTTTATATTCTCGATTCTCTTTTAATTGTATATATCTTGATATTTCAAATCTTAATCTTTGATATGATTCATCCTCATAATTCTTTTTATTGATCATCATAATTCTCTCATCTGGTATAAAGTCCGCACGATGATGTATATAATAATCTACATCACTGTAAAATTTACGATTACTTGTTCTCATCTTCTTATCTGTATCTCTACTTTTTTTTACTGGTACTATTCTATCATTCTCCAATAATACTGCTACTATATCTCTCTTCTCTTTATCTAATACCTTTTCTACTAAACGACATGTTAATTTTGTTGATTCACTCAATTCATTTAAACCCTTCTTCGTCTCCTCAAAATCTAAATAATGAATATCATTTAAATCAAATAAATCTTGATAAGGTAAATCTACATATAATTTACTCGGTTTTACGGGTACAAATAATCCATTCTTTAAACCTATCGCAAATACTTTATTATAACCATCTACATATTGTTTAATTGGTAAGAAGGTCTTCTTTAATTTATTATTTTTGATCTGAATTAAAATCTTCTCAAGTGTTGTCATAAGAGGTTCACCTAAATCAAGTTTTACTTGTTGTATATTTAATTTATATTTATGAATAGAATTCTGAAGAACTTCATTCCAACTAATCATCTTCTTCTCTTGACATCCATTCATCGCTATCTCATGTAACTTCTTTATCTCTGGACGATCCGATTCAAATATACATTTATGGGTCGCCATTCTGTTATTACCTTGTAAATGATATATCGGTTCATAAAATGTTTTATGTTTGAATAATATAATATTTTTTCTCGATAATTTATAAAAATCTTCAATATTCTCTCCTTTTGGACATAATAATTGGTTATCTTCAAATATAAATATGTTTACACCATTATCTAATAATACTCCGGGACGTTGTAAAAAGTCCCATAAATATGTATGATCTATATGAATATCCTCACTTTCTATATATCGAATAAAATTTTCGAAAGCAGTTGTATTTTTATGTGGATCATTAAAAACATGTACTAAATTACCTCCAAATAATGATCTGAATAAAGTATCATCTAATTTTTCTTTTAATATCTTCTTTATTTTATTTACTAGAATAGGATTATTCTTCTTATCACATGAAAGTATATCAGAAATAGTGATTAAAAATGAATTATATTCATTCTGCTTTATTCCCTTTCGGAAATATCCCTCTTTTAACAATAAAGGTCCTGTCTCTACTGTTGTATTTAATACTTTAGCTACTTGAATAGGTACTATACCAAATCGATTTTTATCAACTGGTATTGATTTTTTAATATAAATCTGTCCATCCATCTTATCCTCTTCATCGACTGTTTCACCTAAACAACGTTGATAAGGTTCATAAAAACTTGATGATGATATATTACTCGGTTTTTTCTTACAACAAGGTAAACAAAATCCTTTTGGATGTTTCTCCTGTGCAAAACCAGGATAAGCATAATATTTATTCACTTTCTCATCTTCCGCTATCATTTTTTTTCTCTCTCCATTTGTTTTTAATGATTTTAACTTTTTTTTAAACTCTTCTTCTTCTTTCATATCTCTCACATTTTTATCACGAATAAACGCCTGATGGTCTCCATATGGACATATACATGTGATACAGAATTTTTCACCTCTCTTCATTAATTTTTTAGTTATTGTTCTTGGATCAATATCCTCTTCAGAGATAGGTATTTCACAATAAGGACACCAAATTTTAGGACATATATACCATCTTTTATTTAATTCTTTATCAGATCCATATGCAAAAGAATAAGAGTAGGATTGACGTTTTATACGAGGGTTCTTCTCAGGATCCATGTCTAAAATAATAGGTTGTTGAATACCTTGACAACATCTCGAATATTGAACTTCACCCTGTTTTTTCAACACATTGAATTTAAAGAGTGCATTATCATACATCTGTAGACGACGAAGGAAATAATAAGGATCATTACAAAAATCTTGACATGTCTGTACTTCTATCATCACTTTATCATCTTCACCACAATCTAAACGAATATTAATATCAATATCATTCTCACCCGCTAATATTGTACCACGTTGAGATATATAACGATCTGGATTTTTTATCTCATCTCCGAATAATACTTCATTGCTATTCTCTGACATATCCATTAACATATTTATGTATTTTTTCGTCTGACGAATCTCATTGTACATCTTGTTCATATATACCGATTCATTCATCATAAACTCTCCCCTCTCTTCTCCCTCAAAATTACCAAATTCATACTCAAACTCATATTCATTCTTCTGATTTACCATCTTTTTCATCACATCTACTGTGAAAAATTTACGATAATCACCATCCTCCTCATACTTCTCTTGATGCAAAAACATATAAATAAAGAATGTAAAAAATCGATATAATTCAGGAAGTTGATAAATATTCGTTATACCATCCAATAATATTTTATTTTGAAGAATTTGAATACGAACACCGAGACGGAATTGAGCATCTATCTTTCTTCCTTGAAGTCCAGAATTCTTTCGTTTCCATTCTAATATATGTTTTTGTGCCTCTTCAACCGTTAAATGATATTTATCAAGAATAAATGTTTTAATATATATCTCATCCATACCTTTATTTTTAAGATCATGTATATCTTGTTCAATCTCATTCATATTGGAAAAAAGTGTGACCCTCTTATAACGAAGATTTAAACTATTTTTAATAACACTTTTATCTTTCTCCTTCTTATTTTTATCTTCGTCTTCTTCATCTTTCTCCAAATAACTCGGAAAATATTCTGCAAACTTCTTTAATTTTGCAAAATCAATCTGTTTTGAAAGTTTCATTCCTATCGTCGTATTGAAAAATGTTAATTTCGTATTTCTTTTAAATGTCACAAAACCATCTTTGATATTCATATCTGGGGCTTCTATACGCAAATTCGTATTTATCGATCGTATTAAACGATAATCCGGTATATGTTGATTAATGTCATCTATTAATTTTTTACAATTTTTTACTGCTAATTCCATATCATATACTGTAGCATGATTCTCCTGTTTATAACTTATACCTAATACTATTTTACCACTTCGTGTTATATTGACTGAACTATATTTATTCTCATCCTCATAATTTTTAATAAAACGTTTCACTTGTAAACCATTAAAACGTCTCTCTTCATCTTTCATTACTCCTAACCAATCATATAATTGTAAACGACTTAATTTATTCTCATCAATTGATTTTAAAGAGATAACTACAAAAGGATCATCTATTGTGGGATCTCCATATTTAATAAAGGGTATCTCTACACCCATTCTCTTTTCCCTCAAATAATCAAAAATATGATATAAATCTACATATTCAGTATCTTTTGTGATCTCATTCGATAATTCATTTACATTATTATTTTCATCGGAGACTGTTCCAAATGATGAATTGATATTAAATTTTACTGTTTTAATTGAACAATCTTCAAACATAGAACTATCGACCACAAATTCTTCAATTAAACGATTTGTATATATATTGCGATCTACTTGTTTTTTAAAATTTTCCCAACGAATACGGTCTTCAACATTATTTTCACTACGATTGATTTTTAAAAGAGGCCAGAATTTTCGTAAATAACCATTTACTATCCTTTCAAATGCCATCTTATTCCTCTTCTCATTCATAATCTTCTTCTCCCTCTTCAAATATTCAATCTCATCATTTACATCCGATACAAATATCATATCATTTTTGATCTCCACATTCTCCAATATATCATACATTAATAACTGATTCTCCGTCGTGTCCAATTTATACTCTTTCTTGATAACTGATTCATTCTCCATATTTGTATAACTTCGAGAGAGGGTATTGAGTAGATGTTCATCGATTTCGAATTTGGATTCGATATGGGGTTGAAAGTTTATCTTCTCATTTGTATTTTTATCATAATATTGAAAACCCATTAAATGTTTTTTATGACTTTTATCTTCATACCACAATTCTTGATTTGGAGGTAAAAGATATTTATGTGATTTTGGATCAGAGAGATAAACAAAAAGTTTCTTACGTACTTCAAATAAAGAATCATCCATTTTAATATAATCTTCAATAAAATGAAGTTTTATACCTCTTTTAAATGATTCAAACCAATGCTCAAATATATTACCAAATCGATTTTTTAATTTTTCTTTATCTGAAGGTTTAATCTTCTTCTCATTCACCATTTTATGAAGTATTGTCATCGTATCCTTATCTTGCAAACCTATAAAGATATAATAATTACGACTCGTCTTCGCCTCTCTAGTCACCCAATTTACAGTAAATATTGGTTTATGGACTGATATATTACAAGCCATCTCTACTTATCTAAGATAAATTTTTTTTCCTTTTTATTTTACTTTTCCATTTCTCATACATCTCGGTTTTTTTAAGTTCAATTCATTCTTAAAAAATTATAATATAAAAAAAAGAGTAGAGATAGGATTAATTGGCATTATCGAGGGGTGAGTCGGTGACTTTGATACCACAATAATCCTGAGGATTATTCGTATAATTCGCTCTCTGATAAACCCCAATAGATACAGCTACTTTTAATAGACGTTTAAAATTAGACCAGAATTCTTCGGTATGACCGACGGACTTCGTCATAATATGTGCTAATTCATGAATAGCGACAAAGGTGATGGTATTTTCATCGACTAATTCTTCTTTATCGGTCTTTTGACGAATACAGAAGACAATCTTTTCACCTTTATTGACTGAGTAAGAGGTATATTTATTATTTTTACCGGCTTCGGTGATATTATCAGGATTAAATTTTTCGACCATACGATTTACAGAATCATCATCGGGATATTTTTCCTTCATTGTTTCACAGATCTTGTCTAATTTCATACGAATCGTTGAAAGTAGATTCGCTGCTTCTTGTTTATCTGGCATATTTCTTACTAAATACTCTCGATTATCAAGTGTAGACTTTACATAAGTAATCTCATTTGTTAAATGTTCAATATGGGTGTATCCATACATAAAAAGAGCGATAAAGATAATAATTACAATAAGTGCATTGATATCAAAATCCATAATGGGTATCTAATAATAAAATAGATAATTTATCTTATTATCGATAAAAAAAGAATTATAACGTCGGAGACCTTAAGAAGGTCCCTGACATGAGGGGGTCGAAAATCCCATGTAGAATGAGTAGGAAAGCCTCTACATTCTACAATGGGATTCTCTGTTCAAACCTCGCGGAATTAACCGCAAGGGACTCTCTACGAAATAAGTTTATTCACAATATTCTTCATAAGGGTTTTAACAACCGATGGTGAAGTCGTCTTCTTTTTACCATAAAAGGTAGGGTTGAACGCTATATCTGTATTACCACGAGTGGTTTTCACCACAGGATAAGTAACATAAGTATCATCGTCCTTACCCGAGCGGAAGGAGACGGAGAAGGATGAAGGAGGGAGGAGGGTTGATGTCTTGTTAAAGACAGACTCGAACATCGAGCCGAAGAATTCATCAGGAGTATGAATCCTGGAATCATAATCATTACCACCAAGACCGTCAAGAATTGCCATTATATAGAGATTTAAGTTTGTTTATATTCTCCAAACAAAAACTATATCATACCCATAGAACCATCAATTTTTTATATAAACTTTATTTACGTTCTTATTAACTTTAAATATTCAAGATAGATCTTCTCTTTATTCATAATCTTTGGTAAAAATTGATTCAATAATTTAGGTATACTTAATTTATTAAAATGTTTTAATTTACGTTGAGTCTGTATCATATATTTATCAAAATCAGGATGATTTTCAATAAAAGATATAAAACGTGGTATCAAAAGTAAGATTTGAGGTCCAAATACCTGGTAAAACTTCTTTACGTATCCCTTTTTTTGTAAAAAAAGATATAACTCATGATAATTATGAAAATCCTTTAAGTCTTTTCCATATTTTTGTATGAGTTCTTTATTAAGATAATATTTAACATATAATCGATAAAAAATTCGAGTAAGTAATTCTTGATTGCTCATATTTAATGAACCTAACTTATATTGTATTGAATTAGCTGTTATGGTTCGAATTAAACCTTCTTCTGATTCTGTATCTCCAAAAAACATATTATAAAACTCTTTATCATATTTACTTGCATAATAAAGTAAAAAAGTTGAGATACAATATTCTTTTAAATATTTTTCTCTTAATATCAATATTGTATCATCTGGAAAATCTGATTTTTTGTTATCACGAATTAATAAATATTTTATATCTTTTTGTTGTTGAAGTTTATGAATAATTAATAATTTTTTTAAGACTCTATCTTCATTTCCATATAAATAAGGAAAATCAACTAAATCAAAACGAGTTTGATAATTTAATAAACAGAGTAAATGTTGATATTTTGTACCTATATTCTTCTTAAATTTTCGTATATCACCATTTTTTTTTATATAAAATTTACAATCATCTTTTGATAATTTAAGTAGGGCTTTTACATCAATCTTGGGTTTCTTAGTATCTCTCTTCTTTTTCTTAATTACTATCTTTGTCTTCATTTTTATCAACTCTATTGTATTCTTAGATAAAATACAATCATTCTTTAAAAAAATCATTCATTTTACTTTTTCTTCGCATTCACACCCTTTTTCACTTTCTCCATCATCTTTGTCTTCGGATCAAATACAAAAATCTCCACTTTATCCTTTTTTATCACCGGATTCTTTAATAAACAATCTGAACAATATAACATCCTATACTTATATCTTCGATATAATTTTTAGAAGTTATAATTGTTATAAGTCTGATTATTACCTCTTCTCTCACCCACCAAGGCCTTCATCTGTTGAGTTGAGCAGATGCATCCACGATCAGTTGAAAATGTAGCAGGGCAGCAGTCAGGTGATGCATAACTTCTCGCAAATAAGAACATACTATCACGAGGTATCTCTGAATAAATCTCTTCATTTCGTAAAGGTAAAGGAGTACCAATCGGGACTGTCTGTAAATTACTCTTTACTGGAGGATTGCATGGAGGATGAGCCCATCCACCTGGTCCACATGTTGTCTTTAATCTTAAATTATCATAAGAACCTAATACACCATCTCCCATATAATAATTGATAGGTGAAGCAAAGTTATATGTCGAACTATTCGTCTTTCCTGTCACCTGGTTCATCATCTTATTGGTTGGATCACCCCTCTTTATCTGATTCGTATTCATTTTCTGATTTATATTTTTATTGATATTTGAAAATTTTTGTGCATTTTGAATATAACTCATCTTCTTACTATACTTTATAAACAGATTTTTTTTATCTTCTCCTTCTTTTTTTCTTATTTTCTCTCTCTTAACCAAAA
>JACCDO011836811.1_pt1 | contig 15016 bp, 12 predicted proteins | sample 7446101 | NCBI WGS metagenome assembly JACCDO01 (sample SAMN15323440, study PRJNA562643) | freshwater metagenome | isolation source: river surface water | place: USA:Blue River Watershed | collected 2017-08-16
GGTTCCACAGTTGCCACGGCAAAGGGGAGCGCTTTTTGCACACGATACGAATCTGGCGCGTCAATGTCGGCTTACACGGTGTAAAGGTAGTCATCTCTTCGTAGCCGTCGTCGAAAGCACCAATCTTCTCCCAATTTACGCCATCGGCAGAGGTTTCGATGTCCGCCTCTTTGGGGCATGTGCCCCACTTAATCATGACCGATTCAATCATGGTTTCCTTCTCGTAGGTGAGCATTAACCACTGCGGATCGCCCGCAGTGGCCTTCCAAATCGTAGTCAGATTTTGGTCAATAGCTTTGCTTCCATTTCCCGAGGAGGCAGTAGCCGAAGCCTTTGCGATAAATGGGGAAGTCTGAAATACTCGTTCAAGAAAAGAAGGTGCAACCGAAGTCTCATTCGCGACTAAGTTTCCGCCGCCCAGTAGCACCAAACTAAGTGTGACTATTATGTATTTTCTCGGAATCATCTTTTGAGAGGATAGGTAAGTTTTTCACTCTAGGGAGTGACGTGGGGATGTCGTGTGCCCTAGGACTAAACTAGACGGCTTTGAGGCCATGGCACTGCAGTTGGATGCTTCACAAGACCGACGTTAGCCAGACGAAATTTTAATTCACCTTCCTGCACTCAAAAATCAGGCATCTGAATCCACTACTTGTCGAAAATTTCGCGCGTGGCTTGTTCTCACAAATCGCTGCGCGGCTCACAGGCTTGATTATCTCGATGGCACATTGCCTAATCGGATTCCGACATGAACTGGGAAGAAGCCTATCGCAAAGGAGATATCTTCTGGGACAGAGGTGCGCCCTCGCCACCACTGAAGCAATATTTCGAACGTCGTCCGACTCGTGGGCGCACGCTAGTGCCGGGCTGTGGCCACGGGCATGAGGTCGCGCTGGCCGTCGCGCAGGGCCTCGACGCTATCGGCCTCGACATCGCACCCACAAGCATCAGCGAGGCGCAAGCACTCTATCCTGCACTGGCCAACCGCTTCATTGTCGGCGACCTTTTTAACCCCGCACCGGAGTTGCGTGGGGCTTTCGACATCATCCTTGAACACACCTGCCTGAGCGGGTTGTCGCCGGGTATGCGACCTGCTTATCGAAAGGGCATCGACCGGACCCTGCGCCCGGGCGGTTTACTCATCGGGGTTTGGTATATTAATCCCGACCTCGCTCCGGACGAGGAGGGGCCGCCCTTCGGCATCTCGGTCGAAGCGCTCACGACACTCTTCGAAAATGACTACGAAATTGTCGAAGATTACATTCCGGACGTGGCATTCAAAGGCCGCGAAAACCGCGAGCGGGTGCGTGTGCTGCGTCGTCGCTAAAGCTAGACGCTGCACGTTTTTTGTATCACTGGTTAATTCTGTGGGTGCAGAACCCACGTGCCCCTCGATCAACTGGTCGGTTTTTATCAACCTGCTATCAAAATAGCGGTATACCAAGTTACCACCTCAACTCCACACCTCACCTTCTCAAAATGAAGCGATTATTATTTCCCCTTTGTCTAGCGGTTGACACGTTCACAGGCTCGTTGGCCAGCGCAGCCACGCCACGCCGTCCCAATATCGTGTTCATCATGTCGGATGACCACGCTTTGCAGGCGATTAGTGCTTATGGCGATTCGCGCCATTTGATTCAGACGCCCAACATCGACCGGCTTGCCCACGAGGGTATGAAATTCGACAACTGCTACGTGGTGAACTCGCTTTGCGGTCCAGCGCGTGCCTCGATCCTCACAGGCACCTACAGCCACATCAACGGATTCTATAATAATACCGCCGATGGGGAAAAGAAGGATCCCGACTCCGGCGGCATCTTTGATAATACGCAGATAACTTTCCCGCGTCTGCTCCAAGCCGCTGGTTACCAGACTGCGATGATTGGCAAGTGGCATCTCGTGAGCGATCCCACGGGTTTTGACCACTGGGAGGTTTTGCCTGGGCAAGGTGCTTATTATAACCCGGCGTTCATTCGCGACGGAAAAAGAACCAAGCACGAAGGCTACGTTACCGACATTATCACCGACTTATCGCTCGAATGGCTAAAACAGCGCGACCCGGAGAAACCCTTCATGTTGCTCTGCTGGCAAAAAGCCCCGCATCGCAACTGGCAGCCCGCCCTGCGTGATCTGGGGTTTGATAATGATCGCACCTATCCACTGCCGGATACGTTGTTTGATGACTACGCTGGCCGAGGGCCGGGTGCGCTCAATCAAGACATGACAATCGCACGCACGATGGGCCTCGCCAGCGACAACAAACTTAAAATGCCGGGCGGCTTCACGCCGGAAGAGCAACAGGCTTGGGAAGCTTACTACAATCCACGCAACGAGGCTTTTCGGAAACAAAAACCGACCGGCGACGATCTGACCCGTTGGAAATACAATCGCTTCATGCATGACTACCTCGGCTGTGTTAAAAGCGTGGATGACAATGTCGGACGTCTCCTGAAATATCTCGATGATAACGGTCTCGCCGAAAACACCATTGTAGTGTATTCCTCTGACCAAGGTTTCTACCTCGGCGAACACGGCTGGTTCGATAAGCGTTGGATTTACCAAGAGTCTGCGAAGACGCCCTTGCTCGTTCGCTGGCCCGGCATCACTCAGTCCGGCTCAATTAACACCAACATCGTTTCCAGTCTCGATCTGGCCGAAACTTTCCTCGAGGCCGCCGCGCTGCCAATTCCAGAACGCATGCAAGGGAGAAGTCTGGTGCCCTTGCTGGCGGGCAAAACGCCGACTGACTGGCGCACTTCTTTTTATTACCACTACTACGAATATGCACAATGGCACCGGATCCCACCGCATTATGGCGTGATTACCGACCGCTACACGCTCGCGCATTTCTACTCGCCGCCCGGGCTGGAACCGGCGCCCAACAGACCACAAATGGATTACTGGGAGCTCTTTGACCGTCAGCAAGACCCACAGGAAATGAAGAGCGTGTTCAACGATCCGGCTTACGCCGAAGTGCAAGCCAACCTGCTGAAGGAGGTGGGACGCCTTCGGACTGAGCTAAAGGTGCCAGCCCAAGATGATCCACGCGCCTACGGCACACCGCGTTCGTTCGCGAAGCCAAAGGCTAAGACTAACTGAGCAAACTGGCGCGACTACGCAAAGCGTTTGGCGACGGCGACGAAACGCCGGGCGGCTTCGCGAAGTTGCGCCGGTGCGAGCACGCCGTAACTCACGCGAATAAAATTTCGAGGCGCGATGCCAGCGAAGCAAAGTTCGCCGGGCACGTAGAGCACGCCTTCTTGTAAGCACGTGCGGCAAAACGCGCCGTCCGCACCGGTGTCGAGTTTGTCCGGTGCGCGCAGCCAAAGGTAAAGTCCGCCGCCAGGCTCGCTCCAATCCCAGCCGAGTGCACGCAACCCTTCACTCAAAAAAGCATCATGCAGGGCGCGCATCTTCGCATAGTAACTGGCGCGGATGCGATCGAGATGCGTGGCAAACGCACCGCTGCGAATGACTTCCTCGCACAAGGCTTGTGCGTAGTTCGACGTCCCAAAGTCGTGCGAGCCCTTCGCCGCCACGAGGCGCGCCAGCCAATCGTCATTCGTGCAATACGCCCAGCCAACCTTCGCGCCGCTTGCGAGCGGCTTGGTGAGCGTTCCCGCGTAGAGGCGCGGAAATTTTTTCCACGGCTCCAGCGTCAAGCTGCTGCGCGCAACGTAGGGTTCGTGAAAGTAAAGCTCGCGATAGGCGGCGTCTTCGATGACCGGCACGTAGAGATTTTTTTCCGCGAGTAGGCGTGCGAGACTGCACTTGTCGGCTTCGGCGAGGCAGCGGCCACTCGGATTGGAATAGTAGCTGACAAAGTAAACAGCTTTCAGACGCCGAGGCTGCACTTGATGACGGGCGAGTTGCTGCTCCAGTGTGCTGAGGTCGAGACGTCCCGCGTCGTCTTGCGGCAAAGGCTCCGCCACCACGCCAAGTGCGGCCAACATTTCCAGCAACACGAAATAAGTCGGCCGATCTACGAGCACGACATCGCCGGGATCGCACAGCGTCTGGATGGCGAGATAGAGCGCTTGCTGCGAACCGTTCGTGACGAGAATGCGCTCAGCAGGAGACTGGTCTGGCAACGCGGGTTCGGTTTGGCGCAATCGCTCAGCAAGTTGCTGGCGCAGTCCAACGCGACCTTGCGTAGTGCCGTATTGCAGCCAGTCGGGCGGGCCGGGTCGGGCCGCAAGCCGTGTTGCGGCCGCAGTGAATTCCGTAGCTGGCAATGTCTCCGTATCGGTGAACCCAGCCGCGAGCGACAGTAGGTTGGGGTTCTCCAACGCCGCGCTCATCAATGCGCTGATGGCCGGTGGACGCGCCCGCAAGCCGAGTGCGGAGTAGGGGATGGAAGGTTGGATGGACATCGCGGAGTTCGCACCTTGCACCAGATGGCCCTGCCACGCACGCCGGAAAGTTTTTGCCGTTCAGATTTGCCATGCGTCTGCGCCCTGTCTGCATCAGCACGAATCTCGCTCCTATGCCCAACACATCCGCACACACGTGGAAGTTTTTCCGCACCGGCGGCCTGGATCAGGTCGCTCTCGAAACCGCCGATGACTTGCGTTGCCTTGACCAACTCGACCCGAAACTCTGGGTCGCGCTGAGTTGCCCCGTCAAAGGGCTCGAACTCGACGAAAAGACCCTCGCGTTAATTGACACGGATGACGACGGACGCATTCGTGTGCCCGAGTTGATCGCGGCTGTGAAATGGGCCTGCGTCCGCCTGAAAGACCCAGCCGAGCTGTTACGCGGCGCGGCGGAGTTGCCGCTAGCTTCTATCAACGAGGCCGCGCCTGAGGGTGCGACTCTGGCGGCATCGGCTCGGCAGATTCTCGCCAGCCTTGGCCAGAAAAACGCTTCATCCATCTCTCCCGCCCAAAGCGGCAACACTGCTGCCATTTTTTCCGCCAGCCCGCTCAACGGCGATGGCATCATTCCGCCTGCCGCCAGCGCCGATCCGGAAGCGCAGGCTCTCATTAAGGACATTCTCGCCTGTCACGGCGGCGAGGCCGACCGCAATGGCGAGCAGGGCGTCACCGCCGCACGCATTGACGCATTTTTTGCCGACCTCGCAGCCTATGTCTCTTGGGCCGAGAAAAGTTCGTCCACGGACACGGCTGTGCTCGGCACAGGCACCGCGCCTGCGGTGTCGGCGGTGCAAGCCGTGCGTGCGAAGGTAGAAGATTATTTCGCGCGATGCCGCTTGGCGGCGTTCGACGCGCGCTCACTCGCCGCGCTCAACCGAGCGGATATGGATTACGCTCCGCTCGCAGCCAAGACACTCCAATCAGGCGCAGTCGAACTGACCGACTTCCCGTTGGCCCGTGTGGAAGCTGGGCGAGCTTTGCCTCTGGCGGAGGGCGTGAATCCCGCGTGGGCTGGGGCGATGGACACATTGCAAGCCGCCACGATTACCCCGCTGCTTGGCGAAGGGAAAACCGAACTCACGGAACAGGAATGGACGGAGGTTAATGCGCGACTGGCTCCGTTTGAGACGTGGCTCGGCAGCAAGGCCGGGGCCGCAGTCGAAAAGCTCGGCCTCGACCGCGCCAAGGCGCTCCTCGCCGGGGCGGGACGTGCCGCGCTTGATGCTCTCGTGGCGCAGGACAAAGCACTCGCCCCGCAATTCCAAGCCATCAGCGATGTCGACCGTCTGACCCATTACTACCGCGACCTGCGTGCGTTGCTGCATAACTTTGTTAACTTCGCCGATTTCTATTCGCCCGATCGTCTAGCTGTTTTTCAAGCCGGCACACTCTTCCTCGACAGTCGCAGCACAGAACTTTGTTTGCGCGTGGATGCGCCCACGCCGCTGGCTGCCATGAGCAAGGCCTACATCACTTACTGCGTCTGCACACGGCCCGGCGGTCAGAAAATGACCATCGCCGCCTGCTTCACGCAAGGCGACAGCGACTTCCTTTTTGTCGGACGCCACGGCGTGTTCTACGATCGAGCCGGACGGGATTGGGATGCGGTGATCACCAGCATTGTGGACAACCCCATCGGCATCCGGCAGGCGTTTTGGTCGCCATATAAAAAGTTTCTGCGGATGATTGAAGAGCAGGTGGCCAAACGCGCCGCCGCCGCCGAAGCCGCGTCCTCCAGTAAGCTCGCCGCTGCAGCCGAATCCACCGCCAATGCGGATAAAGCCAAGACCGAGCCGCCCAAAAAAGTAGATGTGGGCGCGGTCGCGGCCATCGGCGTGGCCATCACTGGAGCGATCAGCGCACTGACGCTGATTCTCGGCTACCTTTTGCAACTCAAGCTTTGGCAATACCCACTCGTGCTCGTCGGCTTGATGCTCGTCATCTCGACGCCTTCGATGGTCATTGCTTGGCTCAAGCTCCGCCAACGCACCCTCGGTCCGGTGCTCGAAGGCAACGGTTGGGCCGTCAATGGACGCGTGCTCATCAATATCCCGTTCGGCACCGCGCTGACCGAGTTGGCGCGCAAGCCTGCTGGCTCGAAGATTTCCCTCACCGATCCTTACGAAGATAAGGAAGCCAGCCGCGCCCGCCGTCGCACGGCGGTGCTCATTGTTCTTCTGCTGCTCTGTGGCGCGGCGTGGTTCGTGCGTTCCAATGCCGTCAAACACGCCGACGAAACCGGCCGTGCCCGCTACTTCTGGCAAGAACGCCCAGCGCCCGTCGCACCGCCAGCACCGTCGGCACCCGCGCCGACGCCGTGAGCGGAGGGCAGTGGATCGTGAGCGAAAGACGGTAAGTAATACACCGTGGTCAGCCGTGCGCTGCTCGCTCGATCGCCCCTCAATGTTTTAAGAGTTAAGATATGTCACCTTCGGATCGCTCTGGCGTCTGGGTTAGCCTGCTTTTTGCGTCAGAAACATAGTAAGTCCGTTGTCATCCAACAGCTGCCTCAGGACTTCGCTTAGCGCCCCATTGATCCATTTCTCGTTCGTCTCCGCGGTGGGAACAACAACCACACGCTCCTCTTTATCCGTCCGATACATTTTTTCGTAAGTCTTCCCATTCTTAGAGGCAACGGCTTTCAAGGCACCTTTGATATTTACGCCGCCGGTCCAGAATCCCTGCGAAGTGGAGTATTCCAAGAGACGCACTTCGACTGAAAGCTTGGTGCTCGACGCGCCGCTATCTTCGACAGCGACAAATCCTTTCTTCTTCAGCCCATCAATAATCTCTTTCTGCACCACTGCCGCGACATCCTGCGCGGCAGTAATCTCAGCAGCAGCACCTACTGCTGTGCCTCTTCGGCCGAGGCTCTTCGACGGGCGTTCATCTGTAACGCGAACCGCAACTGCGACTCCTTTTCCTTCCGAAGAACTCATTACGGTCACTGTTGGGGCGATATTTGCTTGCTGCGGAGTAAACGCGCAACCCGCGGAGGCGAGAAGCGCGGCAATTAGAATTATGCTGGAGCTGATTTTATGTGTTTCCATAGCGGAAAGTCTTTTCGCCAACGAAAACGATGAGGCACGCGCGGGCGAGCGTGCTGACGACCTGAAATAAGGCGCAGTGCTGAGCGGAGCTGGCCATGTGAATGACGGTCACTATCCGTGCGTTGTCTCTGACTGCTTCCATGAGAAGGCGGAGCAGCCGTAAGACGTCATGTCTTGACACTTGACAAAATGATTTGTCGGCGAGCGCTATTGTCAAAAGTCAAGACATGACGTCTTTGATTTATCCCGTCCCCGACACGTCCTCCATTATGTCGGTGCGCATCTCGGCGATCAAATCCGGCATCAGACCCTCGACTTCGCGAAATTGCTTCTTCGCTTCCCGGTTCCTTTGCTTCGCGCGCCGTTCGTCGGTGAAGCGATCTGCAAAGTAGTTCCCTGCGGCGCCGATTAGGACGCCAGTGAGCAACGCGATTAAGTGTGTTGCGATCGGGGACATCTTCTTTGGCTAACGTTTGTGATCAGACACGGCGGGGCGCAGCCCCGTCGTTGTCTGTAGCACGCTGGATCGGCTCTTTTCGGGTGCCCAGGAATATATCGATCCAATATTCAACGATGGCGTAATTCTTATGGACCTCCCGGTGATGGATGAAATGCAGTTCTCCCTTCTTCCGAAACCACGAAAAGCGCTCCCAAGAGGAACCCCGAAGGTGATATTGCTTGTGGAGGTAGATGTGCCACCAGATCGCAAACGACATGGCCGCCGCATGGCTCAAGAAAAGCCACGGGCCGAAAAACCAGGCCACTGCGAGCGCAGTGGGAACAAAGGGAATCGCGTAATACCACATGACGTGCTGTTCGCTGTCCAGCCACTCATCGGCAATCAAGCGATGAGGCGGATACTTCCCGTGGTGCCCCTTCGCGTGGGTTTCGTAGACCGATCTTATCCGGTCATGGTGCCAGAAAATACGATGAAGAACCGTCTGAACGATCGCCGCGAAGTAGTATGTCGCGGCAAACATCGCTACGCATTGGAGAATGATCATCGTTCTTCCGCCGATCAGTGTTATTCGGCCACACGGGTTTTTCCCTGCTCTTTCATCATTGGCATTCGGGGCCAAAGGCTTGCGTTTGGCAAGGGTGCAAATTTCTATTCCTGCGATGGGACGACGGCGTGCACGTTTTGGGCTCTCGTTGAAAGAGCCGTGCTGTTGGTTCTTCCGTGCCAATTCATGTAATCCGTGTCTCGGCTTGGCTCTGTGGCTCGTGTTGAAATCCACCCGCATTGATTCGCGGTGGCGGCGGAAGGCTTCTTAGCTTGGTTCGACGTGGCGGCAGACGACGCGAGTGTGGGCGGTTTCAAAGAGGACGACCGCGTCGGCGCTCGGCAAGACGCGGCGGATTTCGTCGAGCAGCCAGCCCGCAATGTTTTCGGCGGTGGTCGGGAAAGGGAAAATCTCGTTGAGGTTTTGGTGGTCGAGGCGTGCGACGAGCGGCTTCACGACCTCGGAGATTTCGGCGTAGTCCACCACGAAGCCACGCGCATCGAGCGGCCCGCTGCATTCTACACGGAAGCGGTAACTGTGGCCGTGGAGGTTGCGGCACTTGTGCCCCACGGGTAGGTGGGGCAGGGAGTGGGCAGCCTCGAAGCAAAAGTCTTTGGCGACCGTGTAGGATTTCATGGCAGCGGGTGGTGACTCAACTGGCAATGAGGCTTTGGCCGGTCATCTCAGCAGGCTTGGAGAGGCCCATGAGGTGGAGCACGGTGGGCGCGATGTCAGCGAGGCGACCGCCTTCGCGCATCTTGGTTTGGCCGGCGGCAAAGCCTGCGCCGACGACGAAGACTTCGACGAGGTTGAGCGTATGCGCAGTGTGCGGCCCGTTGACGGAAGGGTCCCACATTTGCTCGGCATTGCCGTGGTCGGCGCAGACGACGGCGCGACCTCCGACGGAGGCGAGGGCAGCGAGCAACTCGCCGACGCCCGCGTCCGTGGCTTCGACAGCTTTGGTCGTAGCGGCCAACGAGCCAGTGTGTCCGACCATGTCGGGGTTGGCGAAGTTGACGACGATGAGACCGTATTTGCCGGAGAGGATGGCGGCTTTGGCGAGGCTGGTGACCTCGGCGGCGGACATCTCGGGCTGGAGGTCGTAGGTGGCGACTTTCGGGCTAGCCGGGCAGGCGCGCTCTTCGCCGGGGAAGGGGTCTTTGCGGTAGTTGTTGAAGAAAAACGTGACGTGCGGGTTTTTCTCGGTTTCGGCGCAGCGGAATTGCGCGAGGCCCGCATCGGCCACGACTTGGCCGAGGATGTTTTTCAGCTTCTCGGGCTTGGGCAGAATGACTTCCACGGGTAGGCCGGCTTCATACTCGGTCATGGTCGCGTAGTAGAGGTCGAGCTTCGGGCCGCGGTCGAAGCCGTCGAACTGGTCGAAGCGGAACGCTTTGGTAATCTCGCGCGGGCGGTCGCCACGGTAGTTGTAGAAGAGAACGGCGTCGCCGTTGCCGATGGTGGCGATGGGTTGGCCGTCGGGGCCGGTGATCCACGTGGCAGGCACGAACTCGTCGCCCTTCTGTGTTTCGCTGAGCGGTTGGTTGTAGTAGCTTTGCACGGCGGCCTCGGCGCTAGTGGCGCGAGCGACGGCGGCGCGGCCGGAGAGCATGTCGTAGGCTTTTTGGACGCGCTCCCAGCGGTTGTCGCGATCCATGGCCCAGAAACGACCGCATACGGTAGCGATGCGGCCGATGCCGATGCTTTTCATCTGTTGCTCGACTTGGCGGACGTAGCCGAGTCCGCTCATCGGGGGCGTGTCGCGTCCATCGGTGAAGGCGTGCAGGTAAACTTCGGTAAGGCCGTCGGCCTTGGCTTGGCGAAGGATGCCGTAAAGATGTTCGAGCATGCCGTGCACGCCTGCGTCGCTGACGATGCCCATGAGGTGCAGGCGGGAGCCACGGGATTTCACGCGCTCGACGACACCGCGCCAGACAGGGTTGGAGGCGAGGCGGCCTTCAGAGAAGAGCTTGTTGATGCGCACGAGCTCTTGGTCCACCACGCGGCCGGCACCGATATTTTCATGGCCGACTTCGCTGTTGCCCATGACGCCGTCAGGCAGGCCGACATCGAGACCGGAGGCGCGAACTAGGGCGCGGGGGCACTCGCGTTGGAGACGGTCGTCGCAGGGTTTTTTGGCTTGGGCGACGGCGCTGTGCGGCTCGAGGGCCGGATTGGGATTCTTGCCCCAGCCATCACGGATGACTAGGAGGACGGGAGGACGGGCTGAATTCATGGGCGAAAGTGACGATAACAATGACGGCGCCCTGCGCCACAATCCCAAACATTTCCCCAACCACAATCCCGCGTCCATTTACTCCCGCCACGGAACTGGCCCTCGCCCTGCTCAGAAAGGATTCTGCTATGACGCTGATTATCCGCGACCAACTCACGTGTCCGCCCTCGTGGTTCGCCTCGTATCGGGATTTGACGCTCTATTGCGCGGTGATGCTGAAACTCGACATCGTCCTCGAATCCGACGAGCCCGACCTCTATTACCACTGGATAAAACCGCGTGGAGGCATGGATTTCATCGGCGATATCGTGCGGCCCGGCTCCGAGCCCGGTGTGCATTTGGATTTCGCCCGGCATTTTCCGAGGACAATCGTGACCGACCGCATCGCTCCAGAAAATGTCCATCACTTGATCGCCGCCATCCAGATGAGGGCAGCTTGAGCCAGAAACGCCTAGTTAAGCGTTAGTTTTTTTCTAAGATCGGCGCAGAAATGTAAAAGCAGGCGACTTGTGTATTTTGCCGTCTGCCGGGGACTTTTGTAAACAGAGGCGCAGCTTTCGCTGTTTAGGCGCAAAACTTGTAACCTAAATGACAAAATGGCCCTCAATTTGCTATTGCGCACACGAACACTAAAACCACACACAGACCCTTCATCTTTTCAATTAACACCATTTTCCTCATGAAAAAGACCACTAAGAAGACCACCGTGACTGCAAAGCCCGTGACCGTAAAAGCCGTCGCGACCAAGACACCCGTCAAAAAGGCGCCCGCGAAGAAGAAGACTGCGGCTGCTGCGGAAGCTCCGCTGACCACCATCAATGCTCGCATCCGCGTCGCTTTCGGTGACCACCTCTACGCCCGTGGCGAAGGTGGAGAACTCAGCTGGAACCATGGCGTGGCGTTGGATTGCATCGCAGATGACCTCTGGACTCTCAGCATCAAGGGCGTGACCGCTCCGGTGACTTTCAAGCTACTCGTCAACGACCTGAATTGGAGCCAAGGCAACGACTACACTGTCGAGCCCGGCCAGAGCGTGACAGTCACTCCCAGCTTCTAAGCGAGCGTTTTACCTCCAGAGCAGCAAAGCTCTGGTTAATTAAACCTGTTTCGCCGGGCTGTGTATTAGGCACAGCCCGGTGTTTCATTGGCAATTTTGCAGGGCAAAGGGCCACAGACGCGTGGTCTTGCGCAAACCCTGCGCAGCAAGAATTGCGCAGATCTGGCACGTTGTGACGAAGCCGCCCGGCAATCCTGCTGCGGTGGCGTCGAATCCACGCCATGCCCTCCGCGCCAGTTTCTCCGAAGTCTTCGCGGGCCTCGACGGCCAACGAGTTTGTCACCTGCGATGCCAACGAAGCAGTCGCCCATGTCGCTCATCGGTTGAGCGAATTTATCGCGATCTACCCGATCACACCGTCCTCGCCGATGGCTGAAACTTGCGACGAACTGTCCGCCGCAGGTCGTAAGAATATCTGGGGTGAGGTGCCGCGCGTCCTGCAACTCCAGTCCGAAGGCGGAGTTGCTGGTGCGGTGCACGGCGGTTTGCTCGGCGGCACGCTGACGACAACGTTCACAGCGTCGCAGGGTCTCCTGTTGATGCTCCCCAATCTCTACAAGATTGCGGGCGAACTCACGCCTTTTGCTTTCCACGTCACGGCCCGTGCGTTGGCGGCGCAGGGCTTGTCTATCTTCGGGGATCATCAGGACGTGATGGCCTGCCGTGCAGCGGGCATCTCGTTGCTCTGTTCGAACAATCCGCAAGAATCGCAGGACTTGGCTGCCATCGCTCATGCCGCGACTCTCGTTGGCCGCGTGCCGGTGTTACACTTTTTCGACGGCTTTCGCACTTCGCACGAAATTTCAAAAATCATCCCGATTCCAGATGAGGTATTGCGCGAGATGATCGACGCCGACGCGCTCGCGGCGTTTCGTGCACGGGCCCTGACGCCTGAGCGTCCCAAAATTCACGGCACCGCCCAGAACCCTGACGTGTATTTCCAAGGCCGAGAAACCGTAAACAAGTTCGTGGATGCTTTCCCGTCTGTCGTGACAGGTTGCATGCAGAAATTCGCGGAACTGACCGGGCGCAATTATTCGCTCGTAGAATACAGCGGACATCCCGAGGCGGACCGCGTCGCCGTGTGTATGGGTTCCGGCGTAGAGGCGCTACAGACAGCTGCCGATTATCTGAACAATGAAGGCCAGCGAGTCGGCGTGCTGGCGGTGCGCCTGTTCCAGCCATTTCCGGTCGACGCTTTTCTCGCAGCATTGCCAAGCACGGCCAGAAAACTCGCCGTGCTTGATCGCACAAAGGAGCCGGGCGCGATTGGGGAGCCACTGTTCATGTCGGTGCTGGCGGCCTTGGCTCGCGCCGAGAAGCCCGCGCCTGTCGCTACGTCGCAAGTTTACGGCGGTCGCTACGGCCTAGGCTCAAAAGAGTTCACGCCCGGCATGGCCGTAGCGGTGTTTGACCATCTGGCGACCGAGAAGCCGCGACACGGCTTCACCATCGGTATCCATGATGACGTCACGCATACCTCGCTACGCTGGGATGCAGATTTGGAGCTCGAAGCACCCGGCGTGCGCCGGTGTGTGTTCGTCGGCCTCGGAGCGGATGGCACGGTTGGAGCCAACAAAAACTCCATCAAAATCATCGGCGAGCAGACGGACTTTTTTGCGCAGGGCTTCTTCGTTTACGACTCAAAGAAATCCGGCTCCGTCACGGTCTCGCACCTGCGCTTCGGGCCGCAGCCGATTCACGCGCCGTGGCTCGTCCGTTCAGCGCAATTCGTCGCGTGCAGCCAGTGGTCGTTCGTCGGACGTTACGATGTGCTGAAATACGCCGCGCCTGAGGCGATCGTGTTACTCGACTCGCCGCATGACGCGGCCACGAGTTGGGAAAAACTGCCGGCTGCGTGGAAGCAGACCATCGTTAGCAAAAAACTACGGCTCTACGTCATTGATGCCAATGGAGTCGCCAATGCCACAGGCATGGGCCGTCGCACCAACACGATTTTGCAGACGTGTTTCTTCGCTCTCGCTGGTGTCTTGCCGCAGGCCGAAGCCATCGCGCACATCAAAAAAGCCATTACGAAGACTTACGCCCGCAAGGGTGAGCGGGTGGTGCAGATGAATCACGCGGCGGTAGATGCTGCACTCGCGGCTCTGCATGAGGTGCCGGTCTCAACCGCGTCAACCGAGATGGCAAACGGCACTGTGCCGAACCGTTTCGCGGGATTCACTGATCCGTTCCATCGTGAAGTCACAGCACGATTACTGGCTGACGAGGGCGACTTGCTGCCGGTTTCAAAATTACCGCCCGACGGAGGTTGGCCGACAGCCACCACCAAACTCGAAAAACGCTCAATTGCGCTCGAACTACCACAATGGGATCCATCGTTGTGCATCCAGTGTAACAAGTGCGTTTTGGTGTGTCCGCATGCCGCCATCCGCGCCAACCATGCGACGCCGGAGCAGCTCGAAGGCGCGCCCGTTGCGCTGGCAACGGTTCCGTTCCGCTCGAACGACCACCCGGGCCGCCGTTACCTGATTCAGGTCGCACCCGATGATTGCACCGGTTGTTCGCTCTGCGTGCAGGTGTGTCCGGCTAAAGACAAAACGAACCCTCGCCACAAGGCACTCGACCTTGTCCCGGCCGAGCCACGCTTCGTGGAAGAGCGCGAGAAGTGGGATTTCTTCGAGAAACTGCCGACGCCTGACCGCGTGACGATGGACTTTGGCACCGTCAAAGGCTGCCAGTTCGCCAAGCCGTTATTTGAGTTTTCCGGTGCGTGCGCAGGTTGTGGCGAGACACCATACATTAAGCTCCTCACGCAATTGTTTGGCGACCGTCTGACCATCGCCAATGCCACAGGTTGTTCGTCCATCTATGGCGGCAACTTGCCAACGACGCCCTATTGCAAAGACCACAACGGACGCGGCCCCGCTTGGGCAAATTCGTTGTTTGAAGACAATGCGGAGTTCGGCCTCGGCATGCGCGCCGCCGCGGACCAACGCAACGCCACGGCGCACCACTTACTCGAAAAACTTGCGCCACGTCTCGACGCCGGACTGGTGGAAAAACTCAACGCAGCGGCACCCATCAACGAGGGCGAACTGGCCGTCCGCCGCGCCGATATCGCACAACTGCAAGCTGCACTGGCGAAACTAAGTGACAGTCCGGAGGCCGCGCAATTGGCGGTCATCGCTGACGACCTCGTCAGGAAATCAGTTTGGGTGATTGGCGGTGACGGTTGGGCTTACGACATCGGATACGGTGGCTTGGATCATGTGCTCGCCTCTGGCGCTAACGTGAAAATCCTCGTGCTCGACACCGAGGTTTATTCCAAC
>JACCDO010636656.1_pt1 | contig 15015 bp, 12 predicted proteins | sample 7446101 | NCBI WGS metagenome assembly JACCDO01 (sample SAMN15323440, study PRJNA562643) | freshwater metagenome | isolation source: river surface water | place: USA:Blue River Watershed | collected 2017-08-16
CGGGACCATATTCCACGGGTGAGAAGGCGATCACAAACGGGGTTCCTTCACTGCCGAACGGCGCCAACACTCCCGTCGGTGGTGTAATCGTGAAATTGGGCGATGAACGAGCGGAAAAATATGCTTGGAAATTAGAATATCCAAGAAACCGATTCGACAATCGGAACGACACTTTGTCTGTTTCACCCACGGATGCAACCAAATTGACCACGTCATCGGGCTCGGGCTCAAGGGCTTCTACATCCACTTTAATTCGCCATCTACCATGATTCTTACACTCTAGAATCATGTCAATGGTAGACACAAACACACGTAGTGGTTCAAACAATAAACGGAAACGTAATAAATACGATGTATTTTGTGCCGCGGCTTCCTCTTGACTCAATTCAATTAACTCAATTGGTGTGGCGCGGAATGAACGATTGATCAACATGGCTTGGGACTCATCATAATGCAATGATTGACTAAATTTGCTTAGCGACAACACTTCACCAGGCAATAAATCCTCCTTCTTCAAGCCTTCTAACTTGATATCAACTTCACGCAGTATTGATGTCTTGCATGGTGTCTCTAACTTCTCTAATTTCTGCAATGAACCGGCTTCGGCAATAGCGACGATTGGAAACGCCCACAATAAACTTCGTCCTGAAATGGACGATCGAACTTGTACCAATGCATTGAATTGGCCCAGTTTACTAGGTGCAAAGGACATACTGATCTGACATGGTGCCTTGGGCGGTACCACCGATGACGTCTTGCGCATCAACAATTCAAACATTTTCTTGTACTCCATATTGGCCGGAGTGGCTGCAGCAACGGCATCATCTGATTCGGATGTTAATACAATATCAATTGGTAACGGAAATGGAAAGGGGTTACGGAACATAACCGCGTGACTATTGATCTCCCCTAGTGGTGATGACATGTACACGGTGGGCATAATACCCGGTAATAAACCGATCCCAGTCACTTTGTAATGTATCGTACCAAATGACGGTGCAGATAGGAAGATGTCACTGCCTACTAACTCATTGATTGATGAAGGACGAAACGATAATTTGAAACTTGATTGAGCAAATGGTTCCAGGGTAATGGTGTCGTTACTCGACGAGAAATGCTCGTTATCAATGATATTCAATGACAAGGTAATCGTGTCGTTCAATGGATTCTCGATAGGGACTTCAATCGCCTTCACACTGCCCACCATGCATTCAATCGTATCCACAATTGTAGGTGGTGCTGGCAATGCGTTCAATGCAACTGAATACCAGAATTCTCCTACTGCATCATTAATAAAACTGATACGACCGTTGGATGCACCATCCACGAGTGGTGAATAGATGAGTTCATATGGCATTTGTGATTTATTGGCATTTTGCGGAGCCAAGCTATACGTGGCATCACCCAGTAATCCCTCTCCTTCTAATACCACATTAAATTCCAACGTCTCTTTGGTTGGATTCATTAATGATATCTCAACGGCCACCGCTTTTCTGACGTATGACTCAACGGCTATGGTTGACTCGGCTTGAGGTGCCGTTATTTCAATTTCAATCGTATACCATTGAATGGCGCCCGTGTTGGTGTCAGTAAATGTAATAGATCCGTTGAGAATGCCACTTATTGGACTAAATATAGAAAAAATATAGTCGGTACCATTGCCTGGTACCGTAATCTCTGACGCACCAATTAGGTACTGAATATCCGTTTGTACCGTGAAATACTGTGGTGGCAGGTGCGCCAAAATCTCTTTTTTCTCCTTCGTTGCTTGCCGTCCTAATTGCTGTAACGGAATACTAAATGTTTGCTTGTAACGGGCATTACATTTGAATTTTAAATGATTTTCAGCGAGTGGCTCATCACAAATACCCGTTAGAATATACTCAAATGAATCGTGTTGTTCACTGTTACTGAGTGCTAACAAGCCATCAAAGGTACCCTCTGAGGGACCAATAAATTGTAACGGATATAAACCCCGTGATCCACGTGGCACCGTAATATTTTTAGGTCCGGAGAAACCTTTTCCTTGTATTGTCGCTACTAAATTCCAATCATTATTTGATTCATTTTGAATTGGAATATCTTGAATAACTGGTTGCCTAGCCGCGCAATTAAATTCTATCGCTAATTTGATATCTGGTAGCACGGCGGTACACGCCACGTCATACACCCGGACGTCATACTTGTTCTCCTTGCTATATACTATTGCTTTACACTTATATATACCTGCTTTTTCAGGTTGAAATGTTAAAAAAGCAGAATTTAATGCAAATGGCAGTGATGACTCAGCAGGAGTGAGTGGTTCCAAGCATGTTTTGACACATTTTTTATACTTGGATTGGGTGTTAGGACGCGCAGTACCACCCGCGGTTGACATGGTAGAAGCAAGAGGAAATGATTGGTACTCCGACACTACTGGCACCGCTTTAGGGCATGACAAATATGGTGACAATATTTCAATCAAGAATTGTGACTGCCCGGTTGCTTCGTCTTGGATTGGGACCGATAGTAAATTCTGTAATACATTTCTTACTTTAGCTTTTTTCTGTGGATTACTGTAACGGTTATCTAATAAATTCGTCATTCCTTTTTCAAAACTAGCATTTTTTGATGCAATACGGAATGCCATTTGCATGGATGATCGTCCTTTCTCTAGCACGCTGTCGTACGCACACGTGTCGGATGACACTGGTAGCTTGACTTCCGTCAGTATCTCGTAACAGAACTCACCCATTACTGGGTCATTGAAGACCACTTGACACGCATACGTACCTAGGATAAACGGTAATACATTCACATTTAATGGGGCTGTTCTACCCGCAGGGATTGTAATTGTCTCTTCTTTGATCCAAAAAGGTACGTTGTAGGCATCCTCCACGTTGCTGTCGTCATCCTCCTTGTCACCGCCTTTGCCACCACGTTTATTATCTTTCTTTTCTTCTTTCACCTCTTCATCGGGATCAATTACTTTCACTTCCACTTTAGGTTTGACTGCGGCTGGCATGGGCTTGCCATTGATAGCGTCGTTGATACTATAAGGACTATGTGCCACCAACGTCTTGATAGTAAAGGTAGTATCACGGGTGTGTGATAAGGGATTGGACACATTCAACGTAACTGTTTCATATTCAAACACCGCCATTGACGTCTTGATAGTCTCAACCGCTTTCCTTCCTACAATATTCGATTCCAATTGGAATACTAACGTGGATCCGGCAACCCCTTGCTCTCTTACACCAATAAATGATATCAATGCATTAGCTGGTTCCGCAAATTTAGCAACCACCGAAATAGGATAGTCAACGGTTGACTCCGGTGGGATGACCACCTCGTGACTATTAATATGGAAATCACTAGAACCTTGCAATTGAATCACGTACGAAATCTTTTTCTTGGATGGATTTTTTAATTCAATTGTTTTCACTATTGGTACTCCAAGGTTACCACGGAATTCCACCTTCATTTTAGGGATTAAATATGGTAAATTTAAATATAAATGCAATAAAAGAAGCATAATAGTGCGTCCAGAGGCCACTAAATCGCTCTCATTGACATCAAAATCAAGCCGGTATGCTTCAAAAAACTTTTTAATACGTTTATAATTACCTTCCGCGGTATGTTTATCGTTGCTAATCGTGTAGCCACTCAACGGACCGCCGGGGAGTGTGGTATCGGGAATATGGGAATGAATAATCTGGCAAATGGCGTACAAATCAATTAATTGGGTATCCAGATCCGTTACCCGCCGTAGACTAATCGCACTCCTGTCCACGGTGGTGGCACCTTCATCTTTTAACTTGGAACAACGTTGAATGTGGTACGATGCCCATTGCATGAGGGTTGATTCCGAATGGGAAAATATATTGGATGGTGCAAATTCACCAGGAAATAATAAACCATTTTTCTTTTTCTTTTTATTACTATCATCTTTACTTTCACTAGACGTTTCTTGCATGGTATTGATTAATACACCGGGGCAATTCGAGTACGATTTATAATTGACTCTTGATAACGAATAGACTTTAAATATTTGGAATAAGATTTCTAACCAGCAAGTAGTACAATTCAATTGCCAATTATCACTCCATATTTTGGTTCTTTCGTGAATCATAGCTAAGGTACAACGGCTACCTTCGATACGTCGCAATTCGGACTCATTGGCCATGAGATAGTCCTGTAATCCCAGCAAGGAAATGGGGTCAATATGGTTGACAAGGCACCCTCCACGGATTAAAAACTCTAACATCGTCTTGTATTTCGCGACCAATTGTAATGCCGCAGAGCCTTGTGCATCCTTGTTGGCTGGTGCACTACGTCCTCTACTAGCAGGGGTGGCTCTTGTATTCTCATCTTTAATCCCTTGAATGCGTTGACCACTTATCTGCTCAATAAAATCGATGACTAAATCACCTTGCGTATCACAAATACAATCAGGAAAACGATTGAAATCAAATGGTTTACGAACAATAAACTTGTTCAACCATTTGATTAACGTCACACATTCTTGTTCATCGTATTCATTCATTCGGGCGTTAATCTCTTGCGCATGTAAGTCAATACCATCAATATTACTCTCGATACCTATATTCAATGGCATGTCATCGACTTTACCGGATCCTTTTGACTCCGCATCACCGTCTTTACCTTTCTTCTTCTTATCATCGGCTGTGACACCACTAGCTTTTTGTAATTCTAATGACCGTTGCTTACGTAATTCCTCTTTACGACGTGCTTCTTGTTGCATTAACATATTGATCTCAGGTCGTGACATCATCTGTACTGGCTTAGATTCTAATCCAATAAAGCCATAGCTTGCACTATAAGCTTTAACAAAATTATACGAGGTAATAATACTTCCATCAGAACATCCAGCAACATTAATATAGAAACGTTCCCCATCGGTATCATAAAATTCAATTTTACCAGTCCATGACGTGGGTACATTGGATCGAGCGGATACTAACACCCGTACACTCTCACATGATGAACCAATTTTCTGTCCATCCGGGAATAACACATCAAGTGGGACAGTAATCGTTGGTGATACACGATATTTCAATTCCAATGATGTATAACCACTATTATACACGGTGAACATGGCTCTTGAACATACTCCTAATGGAACGGTTGGTAACGTCACGGTGTTCTCACTGAAGGTAAGACGAGGGAATACCCCCGAGCCCTTAAGCATGATCACCGTGTATGGTCTTGATGGATCTGGCTGATCGCTTAGATATACTTCAAAACGTTTACTAAAATCACCTGCTGCTTGTGGTGAGAAGGATACTCTTATCGTTGATGCCATACCAGGACCAAGGGAGGCCTTGGTAGGTGCAGCAAAGAAAAGTGGAGGGGCAACAACACTATCCTTATGATCCATTGTCATTGATTTCTTTGGTTTCACACTATCGAAATCAATTGTAACGGGTACAATACTATCTGGTTCACGTAAATCAAATGACAATCCTCGTGAATCTAAATTGGAGACAGTGAATTCAAGGAAATACGTGGATCGTGCCATAGCATCCCTGGCAACCACCCGATCACCAAATCTAACAATTGGAGTTGATATGCTGATACGGCTGGCTATTGCTTCGGCACATACATCACGATTATATGATTGTTCTTGTACACCAAATAGATAAATTGGTATCTTAAACTGATGCGCACGAGTGAGAAATGGATTGAATAGAAGTGCGCCGGATAGGGTTGCACCAGCCGCTAGTGTTATTCTATATTTGGAACCTTTCTTGGAGTGTTTACCCTTACCAGAGACAACTTTATCCTCGTTGGATCCTGCTTCTTTCAATATTTCAATGGTATTACCATGACTATCTTCTTGGATTGTTGGTAGCGTAACGGATGGATCATCGTTATCTCTATGGATACTTGGTTTAAACTCACCGTACGATGATAAATCCATCACTACACTCGCGGCAATCGAGGAGTGATTCTTCAATGTCATGGGGGCAGTTGCCTGACTACCTACCACAACCACACCCATATCAAATTGCTCTTCTATTAATTCTATTTGTGGTACAACAACTTCACCCATTAATTTTATAGCCGTTGATTTACCACCACGTATAGCACAAGTTATTTTTGTATTATCATAAGAGATTGCATTACGAGGTGCGAATTGGAATTCAATCGCCGCTGATTCACCTGGTGAAAGAACACCACGTAGTGGATTGATACTTAATCCTAACTTCTCGTCAATGGCATCGAATATGAAGACAGCAGGACTGTTACCTACGTTCTTTATCAACGTTTCAACAGTCTTTTCTGTTCCAACGGCTATAATACCTAATTTTACTTCTTTTGCTTCAAATATACATTTTCCTTCATCAATTTTACCCGAGACAGTAAGGGTTTGATCAATCCCACCGGAGACATGTAAACCTAACTCCTCCTCATTACGTCTACCGAATACAGGAGTCCAAATAACAGAAATAATTGCTGCTTGACCAGGGTTAATAGACCCTTTATCGGGTTGACACACGAATGAGCCACTATTTCCCCACAGGAATTCGGCGACGGCGTTACCGGGATTTGTGATGACGATGTCTTTGGATGTACTGCTCTCTAAGGAGTCATTAGCGAACTCCAAGAATAAATTCGTTTTGGACATGACGAGTTCAATAGGTACCACATCGGCGAGTAACGTCACCTTGAATATATGATGTGTGTTCACTGTCCACGTAAACGTTTTCCTGTACTTACCCAGGGATTTATTGGTAAAATATATATCAAACCCAGCACTTAACCCAGCGGGTATCACTTGTGCGCCAGGTTTAGATTGACGGGATTCCATTTCTAGATCCGTTATTTTCACTAAAACACTATGACTTAACTCATTTGTAACCACAAAATTCTTAATAACTACTGAATTGACACATACTTTACCAAAATCAAGTACTTTATGTGATCCATATACTTGTTTCAGCTGGTCAATAGACAGTTCCGTGGAGCAATCCCTCATTTCTGCTTGTGTCGAGGGTGTGGAACTGAATTTTTTTTGTATTAAACGATTTTCATCAATTGGTAAACGTCTAACGCTCCCACCACCAGGTCTATTCGATAGCCATAATGGCTCCCCTGCTTTAGGCAGTCCTAATGCTGGTTCGTCCAGTCCTCTTTCCATTCCCATATCAATTCCGGAAGGATCTGAGCGATCAATACCACCTTTTTCAAGAATTTGTTGTTTTAATATAATCTCATTTTGATTCATTCTTTTGGTGTAAGAATTTTTTAAATATGAATTATAATATTTATCATTGGCTCTCCGAAGGGTTAGTGGGTGATTAGAATCAAGTGATTCAACGAGTGACATTTCTTTGGATGATACAAAACCATATACAACGTCACGTTCTTTACTAGATGAACCAGATTGTAAATCAAATTCATCGTGATCATCCACCAGAAGGCCTTGGCTTATAGCTAATTGACGCTTACGTTCGGCAGTTACTTGGGTTGGATTCACAAAGTCGTACTTGGTTTCAAAATCAGCCGGTACCTTGTCAATACCACCGGTATGTACTTTTTTACCTTTGATATCAACGGCTTCCGCCACTAATTTTAATTCAATTTTACTTAGTCCCTCGGCGATAATCATTGGAATTGTTAGCTTGAATTTCCCCATTTGGGACGGAATGAAGGAGACGATGACACTCATGGAGTCGTTGGCTTTTAGCGAGGCTTTCATTGGTTGAATTTTAAAATGGGCAATTTTTTTAAATTCAAAATTTGTGGATACTTTTGATTCATTTCTAACCGTTAAAGTAATATCACGTCGTTCATTAACGGAACAAGAACCAAATTTAAGCATGGTTGGAGTAACGGTTATATTTGGTAACGATGCTGCACCTTCCATCGTGATTTGTAGCCGTTGACCAATTTCTGTTGATTCAATAAACGCTCGTCTAATTGCTGAACGCAAGTCTTTCGTATCCTACAAATGAGTGAGTGAGTAATGAGTAAGTATGAGTGAGTAAGTATGAGTGAGTAATTATTGAGTGAGTAAGCGAAGCTTACCATAGTTAATTGCTTCGAGAATCCTTTAGTAACTACCGGCAGCTCCGGAATAAATCGTATTACAACCGGTAGCTGTGAGAATGGATTGACAACACCATCTGATGGTAATATATTCATAAACTTTTCAATTGGTAAAGTAGATAAATCAACTTGATCATCTGCGGGTGATACAATGGATGCACCACCACCTCGTCCATCATCTTCATCGGCGTAGGATACAGAAAAACTTAATTGTTTTGGCCCAGAATTCACTAATAATGCATGAATTTCTTTCTTTTGGCCATAGTACAATCCTCCAAATGCAATAGAATCAAGTGATGCACCGTTATCGGTTGACAGTAATGTTAACTTTTGAGTAACAACTTGTGCCACTACGTCCAGCAATAAATTGTTCTCTACTCCACCAATAACGTCAACCATAACTGCTTCTCGGAATTCGCCTAAATCATCACATTGCACTTCAAGCATAATTTTTCTTGTTTCATTACTATGTAATGTGAATTCTGCTGGTTCTATCTTCAAGATTGATTCGTATGCAATTGATCTCAACTTTACTGTTGCTTCCTGGACACCGAAATTACTAAAATCCACATACATACGCGATACAATACCTGATTACGTGAGTGTGTGAGTGAGTGAGTGAGCGAATGAGTGAGTAAGTGGCACATACCTTCGGCAATAAAGCCAAAGTTTGCTAGTTTATTAAATTGTATTGATGCTGCTGGTCTCGTAGCTATAATAGGAATATCAATTTTATGGTCACCCATGGTTGCTGTGATTTTATCATGAAATACAAATTGATCTAAAAAGAGAAAAGGTGAGTTAATAAGTGAATGAGTGAGTGCGTAAGTAAGGTACCTAATAGTGTTTTCGCAGGTAATTGACATTCTATCTCTGCTCTTACATCTAATCCAGGCGCCACAACACCACTGGGAACATAATTTAATGCAAAATATTTGGTATTTGGTGCTGATATTCTTATTCTTTGGGACGTAAGACTATTATTTCTCACTGAAAATGTCATAATATACAATATACTATAGGGGTGGGTGAGCGAGTAAGTAAGTGAATGAGGAAGCAAGCAAGAAAAGTAAGTGATAAAATAAACGAGAAAGTGAGTTAAAAAAAAGTGTGGCAATTAGAGTACCCCGGAGATAAACCATCAAATTTTATTTTTGATGGATTGACCGTCAGTGCATGCGCTGGCTGCTGCTCCAATGGCACTATCGGACCGCGGCTCTCGCTTAAATAGCGCGTCTTTGTTAAATTATAATCCATCTTTCACTATTTTTCACTATTTTTGGCTGTTACAAAAATTGGACCTGTTTGTGGGGCCGGGATTTTTTCAAACCAAAATCAGAGTGTAAACCAACAGAAATTACAAGAGACAGGAAAATTCACTTCCAGAAAGTGCGCAGAGCACTAACCACAGTTGCAATATTCACTTCAGTATCATTTGATCACATACTAGCAATCAATGATCGAATTTTTATTACAAAATTTGCACATAAACATTTAATCATTTGAATATTTACTGTGAATTAATTTAAATATTGCAACTTTTGCTTGTGATTGTAAATCCGGGAAATTACAAGTGAATGAATATTTGAATAACCCTAATATAAATAATTAAAAGTAAATATGTGTATATATAATTAAAGCAAACTATGCTAAGTTACTGGTAGTGTATTTTCCCGTCCCCAGTAATCTCTGATTACATTAATTTCACAGATTGGTTATTATGTTGGTGTGGATTATGATAACTAAGTAGAATTTTTTTTTTCTTGTAAAATTTTAGGAAAATTTTATGAAATTTTATGAGAAAAGGTACCCGTTCTTTTGCAAGTGGCACACTCTATGCATAAAGGGTCGCGAAACATTTGAAGTTGAACCTTGTGTCATGGACCATGAGCTCTATTAAATTCCATTTCTTATTATTACTTGCCTTCTTGATATGGATGATTTGTTGCATTACAATTGCAGCAGGTGATATCATCACTACGATCGCTGGCACAGGAACTGGTGGTTATAGCGGTGATAATGGACAAGCAACAGCGGCTGCCTTGAATAACCCAACGACCACTGCAATAGACGCATTAGGTAGTAGAATAAAAAAAATTGCTTCACATAATCTTACACGTTGCTCTCTAGGCAACGTGTACATTAATGATAAGTATAATCATCGTATCCGCAAGATAACAGTGTCAACAGGCATCATAATCACTATAGCTGGTACAGGTAGTACTACTTATAGTGGTGATGGAGGTCAAGCCACGTCGGCTAACTTGAATAACCCAATAGGAGTTACTCTAGATTCATCGGGTAAAAGAACATTCCATTTTACTTTACATAATCTTACATAATTGCTCATCTCTTAAGGTAACGTGTACATCGCTGATACTGCAAATAATCGTATCCGCAAGGTGACGGTATCAACTGGGATTATAGATACCATCGCCGGCAGTAGTACAAGTGGGAGTTATAGTGGTGATGGCGATCAAGCCACTGCAGCCACATTGAATTATCCAGAGGCAGTGGCATTAGACTTGTCAGGTAGGGAAATATTCAATTTCAATTTCAATTTCGAAATCTTACGTTGTCGTGCTCTACCTCTAGGCAACGTATATATCGCTGATAGAATCAATAATCTTGTCCGCAAGGTGACGATATCAATGGGTATTATTATTACAATTGCTGGCACCGGTTTTACTAGTTTTAGTGGTGATAATGACCAGGCTACCTCCGCTACTTTGTATTATCCGTCAGGAGTTAGTTTAGACACATCAGGTAGAAGATCATACAATTTTAGTTTACACATTCTTACAAAATTCTTTATTCCTTCTAGGCAACGTGTACATCGCTGATAGTTACAATAATCGTATCCGTAAGGTGACGGTATCTACAGGGATTATATCCACCATAGCGGGTACAGGAACTAGTAGTTACAGTGGGGATAACGGACTAGCCACGTCGGCTACACTGTATTATCCATGGGCAGTTAGTCTAGACGTATCAGGTAAAAGAATACACCATTCCGATAGCATAATTCATTCATATTTCATTCTTTTAGGCAACGTGTTCATCGCTGATGTTTATAATCACCGTATCCGCAAGGTGACGGTATCAACAGGCATTATAAATACGATTGCGGGTAGTAGTACAAGTGGGAGTTATAGTGGTGATGGCGATCAAGCCACTTCAGCCACATTGAATTATCCATTTGGCGTTACCGCAGACTCGTCAGGTAGTAAAGCATTCTATTATTATTTACATAATCTCATTCATATGATCACACTCTACACTATAGGCAACGTGTTCATCGCTGATTTTGCTAATCATCGTATACGCAAGGTTACTAGTGTCTCCACAAACTCTCCCAGGTAAATTTTAGTATTTATTCTTTTAATTTCTTACTCGTCCAATATTTCTACTATAATATGATAGCATGAGTCCTACCTTGGTACCATCCACCGCCAGTCCAAGTAACTACCCTAGTCTAAGTCCGAGCACGGTATTTATTATTACCACAATGGCGGGTACAGGTGCAAGTAGTTATAGTGGTGATAACGGACCAGCTACGTCGGCAGCTATAAATGGTCCAGCCGGGGTCTGTATTGATATGTCAGGTAAGACAGTAATATACACAAATATATGTAATTAGTTCTAACCTCACTGTCTCCCAGGTAATATATTTATCGCCGATTATCTTAACCATCGTATCCGGAAGGTGATGGTATCAACTGGCATTATATCTACGTTTGCAGGTAACGGTGGTACTGGTAGTTATAGCGGTGATAATGGTGCAGCCACGCTTGCAACAATGTATGAACCAATTGGAGTCACCCTAGACTCGTCAGGTATCCGTTGTTTACCCATGCTACTCAGTTACTTATCCTTAAACTTTATTCCCTTGTTCTTAACGCAGGCAACGTGTATATTGGCGATAGTGAGAACAATCGTATCCGCAAGGTGACGGTATCCACGGACATCATCACAACGATTGCAGGTAGTGGTAGTACTGGTACCGGTAGTTATAGTGGAGATGGAGGACAAGCCACCTCAGCAACATTATATCGTCCACATATAGCTACCCTAGACATGGCAGGTCTGCTTTTCTTACTTAACATTTTCCCCATTTTAACTTAGCAATTTCTAAAAGGCAACGTGTACATCGCTGATACGTATAATGAACGAGTCCGCAAGGTGACGGTATCAACAGGGATTATATCCACGATTGCTGGTACTGGAGCTAGTAGTTACAGTGGCGATAATGGGCCAGCCACATCTGCTGCGTTGTGTAGCCCAACTGGTGTTAGTCTCGATGCATCAGGTATTGTTCATTTTTATTTATTTTTTTATTTATTATTATTTTTTTTTCCTTTTTTACACTCTTATTTTATTCAGGCAACGTGTACATCGCTGATTATAATAATAATCGTATCCGTAAGGTGACGGTATCAACAGGAATTATCAGTACAATTGCGGGTACTGGCACTGGCAGTTACAGCGGTGATAATGGACCTGCGACCGTGGCCACGATTAATCGCCCATTCGGAGTCGCACTAGACGCATTAGGTATACCATTATTTCTTATTTATTTTGATAATTTTGACTTCCTTGCTACCTCTTAAGGCAATATATACATCGGCGATGAATTTAATCATCGTATTCGTAAAATATCAGTTTCAACGGGCATTATTACTACCTTTGCTGGATCCGGCGCCACTGATTATAGCGGTGATAATGGTCAGGCTACATCGGCGACGCTATACTATCCATTAGGGGTTGCACTAGATACGACAGGTATCCATTATTAAGTTATAAGCTTGATTACTTTTATTATTTTAATGCTATTTCAAACCTTGAAGGTAACGTTTACGTCGCTGATTATTACAATAATCGTATCCGCAAGGTGACGGTTAGTAATACTCCCAGGTATTATTTCACTTCTTTTGGTTTGTTTCATATTGCTTATTACTACTACTGTATAGCACGAGTCCTACCTTGGTACCATCCACCGCCAGTCCAAGTAACTACCCTAGTCTAAGTCCGAGCACGGTATTTATTATTAGCACAATTGCGGGTACAGGTGCAAGTAGTTATAGTGGTGATAACGGACCAGCTACGTCGGCGACATTGTATTATCCATATGGTGTAGTGACGGATGTGACAGGTACAGACAAATCATTTAATTTTATTTTTTTTCATTTTTTACCTCCATAATCCCTCAGGCAACGTGTACATTACTGATTTTTTTAATCATGTTATCCGCAAGATAACAGTATCCACGGGGATTATCACTACAATTGCCGGCACTGGGACTTGTAGTTATAGTGGCGATAATGGAGAGGCGACATCGGCTGGTTTATGTTATCCCCATGGGGTTGCACTAGACGCATCAGGTTACTTTTTTTATGATTATATATTATTATAAAAATATTCATTTTGCTTGTTACCTCTAGGTAACGTGTATGTTGGTGTTGGTGGTAATCATCGTGTCCAGAAGGTAACAGTGTCAACTGGTATAATTACCACAATTGCTGGTACAGGGAGTAATACTTACAGTGGTGACAATGGACCAGCCACGTCGGCTTCGTTGTTCTATCCTGTAGGTGTCGCGCTAGACTCGTCAGGTATTTTGCATTCTTGATTTTATTAACACTTTTTGTTCTTATAACTTTCTTAATTCCCATCTAGGCAACGTGTACATCGCTGATCACAGTAATCATCGTATCCGGAAGGTGACGGTATCAACGGACATTATAACCACCATTGCTGGTACTGGTACTGCTGGTTACAGTGGTGATAACGGACCGGCAACATCTGCTGGATTGTATTTTCCCACAGGAGTCGTTTTAGACTCATCAGGTATCACTTAATGTCATATATTCATTCTCGTAATGAGGAATAATACCCCCACCTTTAGGCAACGTGTACATCGCTGACAGCTCTAATAACCGCATTCGTAAAGTGACAGTATCAACGGATATAATCACAACGATTGCGGGCACTGGAAGCGCTAATTATAGTGGTGATAATGGAGCAGCGACGTCGGCTGAAATGCGCAATCCAGAAGGAGTCACGCTAGACTCGTCAGGTAACTCACTTTATCTAATTATTTAATATTATTTGCGCTTTTTTTTTTACTTGGTGTGCTCTAGGCAATGTTTATATCGGTGATCAAGGCAATAATCATGTCCGCAAGGTGGCGCTATCAACAGGTCTTATTACCACGATTGCTGGCAGTAGTACAAATGGCGATTATAGTGGTGATAATGGTCCAGCCACGTCGGCAACGTTATATGCCCCGACCGGAGTCAGTGTAGATGCCTCAGGTTTGCAATTTTTTTTGTTTAAATTTCTGCATTTTTATTTTAAATTTCCAATAATTTCCAATAGGCAACGTGTATATTGCTGATTTATACAATAATCGTATCCGCAAAATGACGGTCAGTACCAATGCTCCCAGGTTAATTATTTTCATTTATTATCTTTATATAACCGTGACTCATTCTCTCATAGTGTTCATCCTACCCTACAACCATCAACACTGTCGCCATCTGCCTATCCAACCTACTTTTCTAGTGTCGGTGTGTATTTCATGGTCACACAGGGATTATCTGGTATATCCGCGACTACTTACTCTAGTAATAAAGAGTCCAATGATGCGGTATTTAAGCAGACAGTGGTGAGCATGCTGGGTTATGACTGCAAATATGATGACGTTACCATCCAAATAGTCATTGACGCAGTACAGAGTAGATCCCTATCATCATCATCATCATCCGCAGTAGACGAGATTATAGTGATGTATAGCATTTCTACACCCACTCGCATCTTCAACGAAACCAATCACGCTACGAATATGTTTATACAAGCATTGAATAAATCTATTGCAACTAGCGTATTCGATACTAAGTTACATGGTACTGCCAGTTCCTGGCCATTAGTTTCCACAGTCTATGCGATATTCAGCACTGC
>JACCDO010306236.1_pt1 | contig 15013 bp, 24 predicted proteins | sample 7446101 | NCBI WGS metagenome assembly JACCDO01 (sample SAMN15323440, study PRJNA562643) | freshwater metagenome | isolation source: river surface water | place: USA:Blue River Watershed | collected 2017-08-16
TAACTGACGCATTGTGAGGAATAACAACAACACCTTCATATCCTTTCTCAGATGCTGTATCAGGATCCATGAGCTCAACTACTTTAAAGTTTTTATTGAGTTCAGCAACTTGTTGTTGAATCTTACGATTCTCCCAGAATGATGTGTTACCAACATAGTCTCTACCAACTCTATCGATACGGTAGATACGGATTTCTGGTTGGATGTTTTTGGGAACTACAGCGTTGCTGTTCAGGATTCCTGATCCTGTTGCTGATGGAAGGTAGGTGTCTTTGCGGAAAGGATTCCAAGATTTTTCTTTGAACAACAATTCGCCCATACCAACAATGGTTTGTTCTGATGTTGTTGTTGCGATTCCATCAATCTTGAAAGTATATTCAATTTGTTCACCAGTAACTACAGATGTTCTTGGTGACCATACTGTTGTGGAATCTTTGGTGATAACAAAATAGCAGGATGATCCATCATACTTTGCAGTAGATGTTGACATGTCTGCTTTAGATTGTAGATCGTCCATGTTCTCAGGATGAATCATCTTGAGATGAAGTCTGTCTTCTAGTTTAGGTGGACGATGTGTTTTGTTGCCCCAGATCAGAATCGGGGCACGCTTGGAATCCCCACGATAAATCCGATAGAGATACATAGCGCGGTAAGGATTGATCGCAGGAGCATAAAATTCAATAGGCCCGTTATGGTACGCTTTATAGATTTCGACATCTGTTTCCAATACTACTTGTCGTGTCTTTGCAGCACCATAATGTTTTTCTGCAGGATCGCCACCAACCCAAGAGTATCTTGCGTTGGTTTTGCTATGATCAATATTTTGTGGAACTCTGGAGTTATTGTTAATTTCCCAGCGCACATGATCTAAGATTGCTTGACGAGAATTCTCTGTCAGCATACCATCTTTATTATATTTCAGTTTAGCATACAGGTCAGGCTTTACTTTGTATACCATTGATAGTCTATCGATGTGGACATCAATGTGTGGGCCTGCTCTGTTAGCGTCATGAAATACGATGACCATCTTGTACTGGCCTGGTTCGGTGATCCATGTGCGTCCACCGATACCGTTCTTGCGACGCCAGTCATGATCTGTGCGTGTCATCTTCAGATGAAGTTTAGAAACTTTGTCACGTGCAGGTTTGACTGCACGTCTGATGACACGTCCACCAATGTAGTCTCCAACAATATTTGCTAGTGGTGTACCACGCTTGAGGGTCTTAGCTAGCTTGTATGCTCGTCCGCTGAAAAGGATTCCTTTGACAGCACGACGGTATGGTGCTGTCACAGCATACGGGATGTTTGGTGTGACAGCAGTGTAATATTGTTTTGACTCGTGGAGATTAGCTGAGATGATCTTAAAATTAAACATTTGCCTGACGCTTCTTGGTGCGATATTCACCAAGATTAATCAGACCAACAATTAATAGAACAGATAAAACTGGGATGACCATTGGACCTTCGATCCACCATGGTAGTGTCACCCAGAATGGTAGTTCTCCAATGAGTGCTGCAGCACCTAGCGATGCTAAGGTGAGTACTGCAACAGATTCCGCATGTTCATAAAATCCTTTAACGAAGTTAACGATCTTATTCTTTGCGGCGATAGCAACATCTTTGATGAACTTCTTGAATCTTTGAAACTTTGTTTCAGCTTCAGGAATCTGGAAGGTCTTGATGATGGCGTCAAATGAGAACATGTCTCGTTGACTCATTGATAATTCCACTACATCTCCTCGATGTTATAAGGATACTATTCTTGATGTTGTGTGAACATCAAGAGATATTCTTTGTGTGTAGTATAATATTTTACTTTGATGAGTTGAGAACGTAGAATATGAATGCGCTAGAAAAAAGTAATGGTGTCAAATATTTTACTGCTGTACGTGTTTCTTGTTGAAGAAAAGATACAAGTAGATTAGGTATGTCTTGAATGTACATGATGTTCTATTTGTGATATTTGATTTCGTTAGTGCGCGGATCTTTTGTTCCTACCCATTTATTATTTTCGTATACTGGGATCCAGCAGTTATCACAGCATGGATCTTCATCACGTTCTGATGGGTGGCCACCACGAAAGTTTTCATGATCGTATAGGTTAAGAAGTTTTAATACTTTGTTAGTGCATTCGTGACAGATGTCAAGACTAACAGTTTCTTCTTCATGAAATGGATCGTAGTAATCAGCGTATCCGCCAATAAATTTAATTCTTATTCCACCTTCGATGGAATGTCCAGCTTGAGAATTTGCTATTCTGAACTTGTTACATAGTTGGCATTTAGCATATATCTTAGTGCCAATTGTTGTTGTTTGTAATTCCATGGTACCCCCCGCGGGGCTCGAACCCGCAACTAACGGATTAAAAGTCCGCTACTCTACCATTGAGTTAGAGGGGCAAGTGTTCCGTATTGTACCAGCTACGGAACTAGAGCTGGCTTGCCAAGGTAGAAGTTGGCAGAATATCCAGACGTTCCATCAACCGCTTTTTTGTGTAGTAGTTGTGTTGAATATTCTGCCGTAGGGGTGGTGGGAATCGAACCCACGATGTTTACCGCTTGGGTATCAGATTTTAAGTCTGACGCGTTTCAACCAGCTTCGCCACACCCCCAAGAAATTAATTATAAACTTTTCCTTGGCATGATCTAGAACAGAAATGTCCTGGATTTTTGTTTTTACTAAGTTGTTGTCGTTGACGATTTAGTGTGCGTTCAAACTTATTTCCACAATAATAACATGTAAGAGTAATGTACTTAGCGCGTTTGTCAGGACAATCATCAAAGAACTTTGCAGAGTTTTGTTCTCTCGTTAGGATTTGCAAATTCTCTATGCGATTGTCTGTAAAGTCATTATTGATATGGTCGACAGTTTCTAGTTCAGTTAACTGTCTACCAATATGACATTCCATTAAATACTTAGGATAAGATACCGTACGCCTAATTGAGCCATCTACGATGATAACATGCATACGACCATCTTTTCTTTTATATGGTCCATATACTTTCATGCTATTATTATACCACTGCCTCTGCCGATTGGGCTACTAGGACCGATGGATTCTTACTTCAGGTTCTTGACTGCACTATAAGTTGCTGCACCAAGAATAGCTGTCATCGCTGTAATAAAAATAAGATATACCATTTTATTCCTCGATAGAGGAGCCGATAATTAAATCGATTGCATTGATGAATGTCATAAGATCAAATGCCATCTGTTGCAGCGGAGTGTATACTAAAGCTCCGTTAATATCTTCTTCTTTAGCAACACTGAAATGGATTTGATCATCTACTAAAGACATTCGCAGAACTGGCATTGTTGCCGGAAATTGTCTTTCCTCTGCGTCGTGCAGAATGACTGCACTAGTAGTATTGTTGGGGGCTTTCTTCAGGAAAGAAAGTACATTGTTAATGTCAGGCATCTACTTCTTCTTGGGTGAACATAGAGAAATCTGTGAGGATCTTGTGAATATCACCTAGCCAATCAGAAAGTTCATCAAGAATTTCTGGGGTGATCACAATATCGTCAGCAATAAGTTTATCAGTAGAACTGATGAGGTGTCGATTGACGACAATAAGATTTCTTAAATTATCTAAATGAGAAATAGTCTCAGGATCATTGTATAATGCTACGCCGAGTGACATAGTAGGTTCTTCTTTCTATCAGTATTGTTGGGCCTCCTTGTCCCTGTCTTTGTGTTTAATGATGACTGTTACGTATATCATCAATCATAGTTTCTCGCAGACATGACAAACAAAAATTCTTGTTATATTTGTTTGACTTATAAACGTCTTTAGAAACTTCTTCACATGCTGAACATTTGAGTGCACGCGTGAAGCTATGCTTGGTTACTTCCTTGTGTGTCATATATTCGTATAGCCTCTTCAACTATGTGGTATGGAACAGAATGGTCTTTGCCATCTATCATACGGCGTGGAATGTTGATAGTACCAAATATGACTACGTTACCACATACGACATCAGGATTCGTTGAACCAAACTTTGTCAAGTATTCATGTCGTATGAGTGCTGTAGCAACATGGTTTGCGAATCTTCCTATATATTGTTCTGTTGGAGATATGTACATATGGAAACCTGTTTTAGTAAAAACTGTTCTAGGTTTCTCTTCTTTGAAACATATGCTCAATATTTCTTCTGGTGTTTCAGTGATGATTTGTGGTTCATACTGAATATCTGACGGAAGAAATAAAGCCTTAACAATATAAGGTGAAGATTGTGTGCGAGGATAATATTCTGGACCTATGAAAGGACTAACTCTATACTGCATGATTCCATGATATCATATCAGTATAGAATGATCCACCTGCAAGATCGTTTGTAGTGAATACTACACGAGAAATATTTGCGTCAAGAATATGATTCATACACCAACAACATGGCTTTGCCAGACCATGCTCATCTTGAGCTTTCAAACGTGCAACGTATAGTGTTGCACCTTTAGTGTTCTTGGTGTTTTTGATGACGCGAATTTCTGCATGTGTAGACATGCGTGCTGGTGGTGTATCAGGTGTGATGCGATGCACATTGGTGTCACCACCAAGTACACGACCAGACTTCACAATGAGTGCTGCCATACGGAAACGATAATCTGAAGTGAGAGCAATTTTAGCAGTTGCTGCTAGAAATGACATGTCCGTGTTGGACAGTGGCTCATCAATATAGTCGTATGTCTCGTATGGCTTACGAATAGGTTGATTCAAGGAATAAGGATTTCTGCTCATAATTCTTTCTATTATAGCATAAGATCACCAACGATTCTTCGATCTAGCGACTTTATGTTCCAGCCATGCTGGACGAGGATTGTTCTCATAATATTTACTGATGATTTGTGATGCGGTACCTTTGGTCATATCAGCTGTTAATGGTACACCGATACGCTTCAAAAGTTTCTTTTGTGCATCGGTTGGACCATCTGAACGCCATGCTTGTGTTGCATCAATAAGAGTGCAATCATATCGTGACGTAATCCATTTGTCACATCGGACAAATGCGTCACGCATGTCAGCTGGATATCCAAGGATTTTAACTTCTACTTTTTCGTTTGCACGCTGATGGTGCTCAGCAACCCATCTGCCTAAAGCATCAACATAGATTCTAAAACTATTTACTTTGTCGACACCGAGATGGAAATCGTTTTCTGCTACTTCTGCCCACACAAATTTAGAATATTGCTGAGCAAATTCATTTGGTGGTGGTGGCATGAAAAGATTGATACGAGTGTATGCCATCTCGATGTCACCAGGCTCGAGTACTCTGACTGCTTCGCCTGGACAATACTCTTCTAGTTCTTTATATTTCTTAGCTACTTCGACTAGGTCTTGACCCTGTAAGTCGAAGTCTGGTGGCAGACCCAAAAGTGTGGGAAGGCCAATAGGCTTCTTTCCCTTTGTGGTGTCTGCAAAATCTAAAACTGTACAATGTTGTTTCCCTTCGTACAGACGAGTACCACGACCTACGATCTGTGTGTATAACAATGTTGATCTTGTCGGTCGTGCTAAAATAATTGTTTGCACTGAAGGTTCATCGAATCCTTCGGTGAGTACACCTACGTTGACAAGAACTTTAGTTTCTCCTGTGGAAAATCTGTGAAGGATTCCTTCACGATCTTCTTGGGATGTGTCACCAAGAATTAGTTCTGTCGGTACTTGCGTTTCCCTAAAGGATACGGCCAAGTTTTTGGCGTGTTTGATACCGGCCGCGAATACAATCGCTTTTGAGTCAGGTGTAAGATGATGATAGGAAGTAACGATAGCGTGATTACGCTCAGGGTTATCAATAGCATCTTCAAGCTGCGAGATAATATAGTCGCCATCATTTGTTCCTACTCCTGAAATATCTGTGTTTGTTTTGATTCGGTAGCCCACCAGGCTTGACAGGTATCCTTGTTCGATAAGATCTTGGATTGTTTTATAGTAAACGATCTCATCGAATACGTCTGTCAAACGAGTGTTGTCTGAACGTTGTGGTGTTGCTGTGACACCTAACGTCAGGTTTGTTTCGAAGTAATCTAGGATACGTCGATACGTTGGTGCTGCAGCATGGTGTGCTTCATCAATAACAATAGTTTTAAAATAGTCTTTAGGATATTTTAGAATGCGATCTGATTCTGCTCGTCCCAGTGTGGGGACTGATGCTACAACTACATCTACGAGTCCTGCAACATTTTCTGCTTGTTCAATCTGAATGTCTAGTTCAGGGTTTGACCAACCAATTTTTTCTTTTGCTTGTGTCAAAAGTTCTGCACGGTGTGCGAGAACTAGCATTGGTGTCGCATTGTTTTGGAACTGTGGTAGATGTGAAAAGATAACAGTTTTACCTGCGCCCGTTGGAAGTACTACAAGTTGTCTTTGTACTCCTTTGTTGTAGAAATTAGAAATGGATTCTAATGCTTCTTGTTGGTATGGTCGCAAAGTTACAGTCATAATGTTACCTATTATATCACAATAGTTTCATCGTTTTGTGTGTACAAAAAACTCCTTCGCTCCCCTGTATTATCACCCAGGTAATACAGGGGAGACGCTACGCCAAATAACGAAAGGATGTTTCGGCAGGAGTTATGTAGCGTTACGCTTAATAATAATTTACATCGCCGTATAACAATTCAGTATTCATGATGAGTTCAATTCTGTTCTCATCATTCTCTACTGATACGGACTTGATGTAGTGCTTGATCTCATCATCATTCTTGATAGTATTGATGATGAACTTGGGGGGCTCAATGGTTTTCATTGTACTTCTGCGTTATCAAGGCTCATATCATAATACGAATAAGAGTTGTTCATATCAGAGATGGCGGCATTATTATATGTGAGATACGAGAGAAGTTCTGACGTAGCAAACAAAGCATTGGGCATGTGAACGAACATGTACAGCATTGATACAAGTTCGCGACCTGTCTCATCATAATCGTAATTGTCAACGCTGACAATTTCAATAAGATTCTCATGCCACTCCACAGAACCATCAGGTTGTGGAGTCATAGGGTATTGCATCATGTAAGCGTTGTCGTCATTGCATGCAAAGACGGTCAACGCATGACATCTGTTGTCATCGGCAATGATTTGGTTGACCATTGCAACAATAACAGCAGATGCGCGTGTTGCCGAATACAATTGCATTGCCTCTGCAACGCTGCGCATTCTGTCAGAAAAATCGTCATAGTATTTTGGTACGACAACGAGGTCTCGTACTTGGTGATTGTTTTTACGATTATAGAAAACTACCATTGGTGCAAAGATATCGTTTCTTTGCACATTGCTTTCTACAACTGTCTTGAGGATAGAAATCTCGTTATCGATATCTTCGATGTATCCTCTAATGGTTTCAATAGTCATTGAATCTCCTTCGATTCTTTGCGTGACAATATGTTAACTGCGCCCCACAAAGAATACGAACCGTAGCAGTATGCTGTTAATACACCTACTGCTACGAGCGGGTGAATGTATGATAAAAGTATTGCGAGTGTTAGAAATGTTTCTAACGTCCAATACGAAATTAAGACTGACGCTTTCGTCTGGTCTCGCGAAAAGAATTCTTTGACCAGACCAGAAACTCTGCCAATCTTACGAGAAAGTGTATTCCTATTCCTGTAGTGAATAACAAGGTTAGGATGATCATTGACGATTTCCCATCTCATAGATATTACTTCTTGCATTATGGTCCTATCGTTAAAAGCAGTGTCGGGGCACACTGAGGTGCCCCGACACTTTGCTTTCACTTTGGCATTGTCCACACGACGGGTGACGACTTTGCATGAGCCTGCTGGAATTCCAGCGGGTTGTCATAGCGTTGCATCACACCGTTCTCATCAGGCCAGTACCACTCAGTGTTCTGGATGGTTCGAATCGTAGGCTTGCCGTTGACGATGTCATACATGGTAGTCTTGGCGATACCATAGTACTGCAAAGCAGCTTCAAGATACGGATAGACGAACCGGTTCAGAACGATCTGATCGGTGATCTTGCCCTTGGAAGTGGGGATCTTCATGGTAGCCGAATACAATCCGAGTACAAAGTCGTACTTGTCCTGGAATCGTTCGTACGATTCGATGACATCTACGATATACTGGTAGGAGTTCTCCCAGCCCTTACGTTCGATTCCACCGCTGAGAGCGGTCTCTTCGGACGAGTTGGTGTTGTACAGATTCATTCGGAATGCGCGCAGATGTGCGATGCTGCGGAAATGCATGCGTCGACCGATCTCATGGATGATTTCGTTCGGACGTGCATTATCCTGTGACCACTCACGGATGTCGCTCACATACTGACGGTAGTATTTGTTGCACAGATTAGCAATCTGTGTGATCTTACCGTCAGTGAAGTTGACGCTCTCACCGCGCTTGAGGAATCGGCGTAGTCCACGCTGATTCCAGAACAGCTCATCTACTGGCTTGTTGGACTTGATGACCTCACGGATCATCAGCTTGGCCTCTTCATCGATTGCGATTACGTCGTCAGCGTCATCAGGGTTGATGCACTTGTCGACTGCAGTCTCCAAAGAGCACAGCTGGATGGGACGGTGACGTCCCAGAACCAGCGAGTGTGCCATGGTAGCGTTGACGAATCCGCCAACGTTACCACCTGCCATAGCAATGGTGATGTCACGAATGACATCATCAGGTCCATATGCGCCAGTGCGCTTGGTCTTACCACGAGAAGCGGACGGAAGTCCGAGATACTTGATTTCCTTGGCGAAGATTGCGTCCGAAAGACGCTTAGGCCAGTTACGGCCATTCACCTTCGGGAATCGGATCTCAGTTCCGTCAGCCTTGTGCCATGCCGGATTCCATCCATTTTCCACATAGCGGAAAATCGAATACTCTCCGTAGCCATTTGGTGACCGTACGGCAATAACGACCTTTTCTCCGTCGTAGTCTCCGCCTTCCATCTCACGATAGAAGAGCTTGAAGAAGTCGTCCTGATCATGACCGCCATGAGATTCATACATCTCAAGCCAGTCAAGATCGTTGACGACATGGACACCAAGTTCGTTGACACGAACAATGGTTTCCTCTGCGACTTCGATGTCGTATCCTGCCATGCGAACCAGAGATTCTGGGACGATCTGCTCATACACTGCGCAAGGAATCGGGATGCGTTCCTTGAGCGGTGCTGCGTGAGAGATCGAAACAGTTTCGAACAGCCACGGGGATTCGGTGATCTTGAATCCTGCGGCGGTCCAACGGTAACCTACGTATGCCATACGGGCTCGAGCCTCGTTGTCATTCAGGTCTTCGTTGTCACGCCACATGCGCTGGTAGATGTACTTCCAGTTGGCGAGCAAATCGCCACTCGTTGCACGGTCAAACATCTTCTTATACTCTTCCTTGAGCCACATTTCCATGTCGCTCTTGCGGAACAGCTTAGGGAAGTTGATGACAGTCTGATCGTCGGTGATCACTCGGGACTTCGGTCCTTGCGGTTCGGCAAGGAAACGGAAGCCCTTCGTGTAACGAATCTCAGACTTGATGTTGCAACGTGAGGTGAGAATGTCGACACCTTCGGGAAGGTCTGCGACAAAGGCATTGCCCTTGAGGAAGCCATCTTCGAAGATGATACGAGCGTTGACGACTCCAGCATCGAGAAGGTCTCGAACGAGCTGGTTTCGAACGCGCGGATCATAGTAGTAGTCACGAGTATCGCTGGAGTTTTCAGGCTCGAAAACTGGAAGATTTTCCACAGCCTTCTGGATGATACGGCGGCTGATGACAAAGCCGCCATCCAGAAGACGTTCCATGACATCGGGTTCACGGAATCGTGCAGCGATATCGGTGTTAGTGAAATCGTAGCGGGAAAACTGGTCGCTTTCCACGTACACGATGTTCAGCTCATTGTGATCGAAATGTGCATTCAGTAGAGTGGGACGATGGAAGCTCTTGAGTCGCTTGTTCGTCTTGTCTCCTGAGGTCACCTCGTAGCCCATGGGTGCCAGTGCACTCATCCAGCCAGGGCTGTTTTCGATGATGCAGAATACGATCTTGTTCTTGTCGACAAGAGCGTACTGTACCTTGGGGCTATTGATGAGAGTCTGAACGTATTCGAACTCTTCGTTGTCTCGCGGGATCGGGATGGTGTAGATCTTGTATCCTCCACCAAGTTCCTCTACTGCTTGACGCATGATGCCAGCATCATAGAAGCCGAACTGATAGGATTCTCCGCCACGAAGAGGTCCGCCCTGCTGGGCTTGAAGTCGAAGGTTAACGTTGTATGTCATACTATAGCTCCTTGTTTTTAAGTGTATTTACGCACGCGAGCGTGCGAATAGCTTGTTAGTCTTGACAATGATGGCTCGTGTCACCCAGATTGGGAATGTGATGACACGAATAATTTTGTAGATCATGTTGCCAAGATCTACGAATGCTTGCTTCCATCGAGCACGATGATATGCAAACATGTCGCCACCATGATTTTTTGCTGTTTCAGAATCGTATGCCCAGTGCAACAAGTTGTAGCCGGGGATACTCATGAGAGTTGATAGAACGCCTGCGGTCATAGCGATGAGACCTTGGGCACCGAATGCAATACCAATGACATATGATAATGCCATTGAGTTAATAATATTGAAGAGTGCGCTCTTGTGAGCGAGACGTCTCCATGCTGGAATTTTTGCGGCAATTGCCAATTCCATGAAAGTTGACATTCCTGCAAGCAGGAAGACAAAGACTAGCATTTGTGCACCTTTCTGTTCTTATTATTTTGAGTGCACAGCGACGTGTTCATCGGATTGATGCCCCCGTTTTTCCGAATTTATATTTTGTGTATACAGCAAAGAAGAGCACCTTTCGGTGCCCTTCTTTTGTGAAATTATATTTTGTGTGCACTATAGTTGTTGTGCATACGGTGTTGTGGGTGGGGAACCCGAGGATTCCCCACCCACGTTTGTGTGGGTCAGCCGCCCCAAGGGCTCCAACCTGATCTGTTCCAGATGACGAGTGATGCCTTGAGGGATACTCGTGGTCTGAATAGGTCGTCACACGTGTTCAGTACACCTGCTGCTTGCAGGAATCCTGTAGGATTGTTTTTGTTGACGGAGCACCAAAAACTGTTGATCTGTGTGAGACCTCGTGAACCTGTGCCTGGGTCTGCACGATTCCATGCTCCAGGGTTACAGCGTGATTCACGATGAATGATATGGCTCAATTTAGGCCACTGCTTCTGTTCCCAGCCAACCGACATTGCTACTTCGTACAACTCTGGACAATGGTAATTGTTCACATCGAATCCTTGAATTTGGTCAGGAATCGTTGTTGTCGTTGTTGTTGGTGCAGCAGTCGTTGTTGTTGGTGGGACTGTTGTGGTGGTGGCTAATATGGTTGCATCCACATTGTGGTTAGCGAGTGTCTCGACATAACCTTCAGCGTTATAGTATGGAGCATTGTTGCTTGCGGCATCGATTCGATTTGCCGCAACAGTCAATGCTATAAATGCTGGTATCATACCAAACACGACAATGCGTCGTGCGTTATTTGATATGAATGCGTAGATGCTACTAAATAGATTGAACCTATGGTCCATGTTCGCTCCTTATCGGATAGGCATGTGTCGGACTTTCCGACAGCATGTATATACGCAGGTTGCGAAACAAGGTCACTTGCCCTATGTTGGCAGCGGTGATTTATCCTCATTTCACATTAATGATACTCTTAACTGGATGTTAAGCATATCAGCCTGTTACATGTGGGAGTATTTTCCCGTGCCCGTTAGGGCATGTGTATCAGTATATCATTTATTTGGTGGTGTAACAAGTTTGTCAGCGTTATTCTCCTTGTTCAAATTCTCCTTGATGCCAGAAAGTTCTTCTGTTAATGCTTCAAGTTTTCTGGAGATCAGCAATAAAGCTTTGAGAAGATTTCCGTAATCTTCACGATAGCCTTGGCTATTGAAATAGTCTGTCATTGCTGACCTCCTTCATGAGAATTTATGTTGGTTATGTATTGCTGAACAGGAGAGTGTTGTGACTCCTGCGTTACGTTTTTTAGACGTAACTAATATAGTACAGTCTTTTGCTGATTTTTACCAGTCAAAGGACTCTACATTGGGCACTACAGTGACTGGTGTCACAGGTGTAGTCTCTGTAGTATTGGTGGTGGAAGTGCTCGCATTCATCACCATTGGCTCGATGCGATACTTGCCACGTCCCGTCTTGGTGAAACGGGAAGGATTGTTCTTGATATAGGTCAACACTGTCGGCAGAGTGCAGCTGACTGCGTCGCACAACTGTCGTGTGCTGACCTCCGCATTGACGATGGTGTTGATATGATTCTGAATATCATCCTGCTTTGACATTTTTACTCCTCAGAAATGTATATAAAGGTATATATTCTGGTGTTTGTGTCTACAGTTTTTTAAGAAAAAACTTGTATTTTACCACAAAAATGTTACAAACATATTATTATATAGTTAACATACTGTGAAACTTATATAATTTCAGTATGTTAACATTTTTCTGTCACTCTTCTCGGAGAGAATGTGAGTGACAAAGATGCTCGAACACTGATGCAGATGCCAGAGAAATCGTGGCAGTCTCCTTGAGTAGACTCAAGAATGCGTCACGATGTTGGACATGAAGATCGTCGGTCGACTTGTAGTTCATGTGGACGAGCGAGTTGCTCAGAATTTCCACATGAGACTTGAGTCGGTCGACGGCTTCGATGAGTGCGATCTCTGCTCGCATCTCTGTCTCATGGCTAGCAGGTGTGTCCATTGTATTACGATCTTTTTAGAAGGGATAAGGTCTAGGTTTTGGGTGCACCATAGCAGAGCTGATGCTGCCCCCACACATAGCGGGGATCTACGGCAAAAGACAAGGAGGATGAAACTTTTGCACCAACTCGTGGCAGTGAGTTGGCTGTAGGGGCAGCTAGCTCTACTTACTATACTCTTGCATGTATAATAAGGTCTGTTACTTCAGCTTGACACCAGCGAAGGCTGACTTGTTGGTAGCCTTCTTTGCTGGTGCTGAAGTGACTGCCACCTGTGGGGTGACAGCCTTAGGCTTGGTGTAGACGTCGGTACGACGACGCTTCTGCACGTACTTGCGAGTCGGGATGCTCATGAGCTGAATCATGCCATCGGTGTACTCGATGACCGCACCCTGTGCGCGTACCTTGCTGATGTGCTCGTTCAAGAATTCCTTGGTAACCTTGAGGTTAACCATGATGGTCTTCTCCAGATGGACGTTGCCGTCCATGATGTGAGCCATCACATACCGACCCTTGCCAGGGCCGGTGGGCTGAGCCTTGTAGGTGTAGATGCTTCCCAGAAGCTTGTCGACCAAGGTCTGGTCGATGCCAGCCTTGGGCGTCACAGCCTTAGCGATAGCAGGCTGAACGACCTTGGTCTTGGGCGTGGGCGTGCTGATGAAGTCGTTGATCACCTTGAGGATTTCGTCGGCGGTGCCTTCGATATCGATGGTGATGTCGTTGTTCTTGTGTGAGAGGTGGGCCTTCACTTGATGAACTCCTTGTTGAGATGTGCTTCAGCTTCCTTGATGGTGCGGAAATCTGAGATGCGGAATTTGAAATACTTGTTGATGTATCGCAGCACAACGTAGTGTTTGCGCAGCGAATACATGTTGTTCTTAGTGTGTTGCGGTGGGAATTCTGCGTGGATCAACAGCTTAGGCGTGTTGTTCTTGAGCTCGAAAATTCCCCAATGTGTTGCTGACGGGAACTTGTAATACCCGAATTTGGTTCCCTTTTCGGGACACCAAAATGAAAGTCCATCATACTTCTTTGACTTTGTGTATACAAGTTTCTTCTCGTTGACAGGCACCACAGTGTTGTTTTCGTCAATGTAGAATTGAACGAAGTAACAGTTGTCAAACGTCATGATTTCTCCTTGTTATGGTAATCACATTCGTGTGTGTTAATCAAGATGTCATATTCGATGTCTTGTACTTTGTGTTCACCGTCTTGGATGCGGAAAACTGCTGTAGGGTCGACAGGAATATAGATGGCTAGAACGGCGTCATCTAGCTGACGGTCGCGCGGAACATTGAATGATTCCACGAGGTTTAGCCAATCATATACATCTTGTACTGTTGGTATAATTTTATCTTTAGAGTTCAGATAAATTCCCATGGACATCTCGACAGTCTTGTTCACTGTAGATCCAATGCTGCTTGACGGATGTCCAGTAGTACGTCAATCACCTGGTCTGATGAAGCTAGCTTTGCGTTCTTGAACTGCAAGATTGCTTCATCGACACGGGTGGTGATGACCTCTACGGCGTTGATATTGATGGGTGTTGCTTGTTCTAATGTTGTATTCATTGCGCCTTCGGAGAGACTCGAACTCCCAACCAGCGGGGTAGAAACCCGATGCTCTGTCCATTGAGCTACGAAGGCTTGTCTGAGTTTTTGATTCTACTCTTTTTGAAAGAGTTTGTCAAAAGTTATCTCAGATCGCCTATCGTCTGGTAGGGGATTGTGGACGGGAATACATTTCTTCTAAAGCGTTTAGATGATATGTATGTGTGTAGTGAAGTGGGATTGCACTGTAGAGTGCCATCTTATATCTGCGCGATTTGTATCGCTGAATAATAGATTTGCACTTTTCCTGTGTGCCATAATAGACCACGTTGTGTGTTCTATCGTTGAGCACATACCATTCGTCAAAGTTTGTCATCTATTATTTCCTAGGGAATTCTTATATTTTTCGATATTTTCTATGGGCGCAATAATAAGATTTCCTGCCATCGTGTCCAGGAGATCCTCCATTTCAATGAAGGTCCCCTGGACAATGATGACATCATCTGACATATCGTAGATGCAGAATACTTCAGTCTCCACGATATGTCCAGAGCTGGCCATAGTACGCTGCAGCGCGAGCATAATCATCCTTGTTGATGATCTTATGCTGCAACGCTGCAGCCCAATACGACTGCCGACTACCGTACAGGTAGTCGTCGCTCGCATTGTCCTTTGCCCAGTTGTTGACACTTTGGCAAAGTTCGCTCATGTCCTTGATCATTATTGCTCCTTTATATTAGGTGGA
>JACCDO011814990.1_pt1 | contig 15013 bp, 14 predicted proteins | sample 7446101 | NCBI WGS metagenome assembly JACCDO01 (sample SAMN15323440, study PRJNA562643) | freshwater metagenome | isolation source: river surface water | place: USA:Blue River Watershed | collected 2017-08-16
ATAACCCTTAACAGTCGTACGGTTGATACTTACGTGGATGGTAAGCTCGCCCGTTCTTGTGTGCTTGATGGTATCTACAAGGTGGATGCCAACGGAAAGGCCCGTACTCTTGACTTCGCCGGCAGTGGTGGCTACGGTGGCTTCTGCTCTGGTGTTGCCGCTTATGACTACGCCTTGAACCCTGAGCAGGTTTACCGTAGCTACATGGCCGGCCCTCTCGGCGAGGTCAGTTTGATGGACTACCTCAAGTCCTTCTTTGACCCTAAGTCTATTGGTACTTTGGACTATCCTAAGATGAACTAAGTATCATAATATATATTATCAATGCGACTAAAAATCATCGTAATTATACTATGATTTTGCATCACAGAAATTAGGTAACAGTAACAGAATGAACGCAATACCTACGAATACATCCGGCAGTGGAGGGTTTCTTTCAGGTAAGGGATTTTTACCTGAAACAATACTGGCCCTGGTGATTCTACTAATTTTACATATCCTGTTCTTCGCCGCCGAAATGCTGTACCGGCAATATAAGGCATATGATAAATCTGTGGTTGAGTTATTACCATTAACATACAGCGCTGAGAATCGTACCTATACTGTAAGTCAGAATCCCTTTGATAAGGATGGTAACCCAGTGTCACTCTCAGACAATGAGCGCTCTGGTATTGAGTTCAGTTACAGCTTCTTAATTTATGTTAACCCCAGTACCTTCAAATCTGATCCAACACCTGGTCTCCAGCACGTGTTCCATAAAGGTTACGGAGTCCAGTACCCTTTGCTCGGACCTGGTGTCTACCTCAAGTCTGACACAAATACGATGCGCATCTACATGAACGCAGTTGATGACTGGAACAAGTATTGTGAGGTTGAAAACTTCCCTGTACAGAAGTGGGTAGCAGTTGCAATTGTTATGCGTGAAAGTGCACTTGAGGTATTCATCAACGGCGATTTGAAGACACGTATGAATTTCAGAGGTACTACCCCCTACCAGAACTATCAGGATATCACTGCATTCAGCCAGCGTACCCTCACCTTTGCTGGTGATGACATGACTGGTAGCAACAATATCTGCTCCCTTAAGGGTAAGACACATCGTGTAATTGGCACATTTACGGGTATGCTCAGTAGACTCCGCTATTTCAACTACGCTCTCAGCTACACAGAGATTGCATCTCTCATGAGAGAGGGACCCAATCCTAAGATGGCCGATAGCAGTGCAGAGCGTCCCCCCTACTTTGTTGATACATGGTGGACAACCTCATACAGTACATAAGCCTGATAATATTCCAATTTATCAAATAATTAAATCCTCTAATTGTCTGCAATAGCGAATAATTAGAGAGCTTACTTAAGTGTCGTGAAAGTAGATAAGTAATGCCCGGCGGTGGTCTATTTACATTGGTTAGTCAAGGTGCACAAAACACCTTACTCTCAGGCAATCCAGACTTCACCTACTTTTATAAGGAGTTTCGGAAATATTCGCATTTTTCGGAAGAAAATGTTACAACCACCTTCGATGGTAGTAATGAACTCTCGTTCGACCAACCCATACAGATTCGTGTAAAGGTCCAACGTGTTGCTGATTTGGTACGTGATATGGTATTCACCTTCACTCTTCCAGATATCTACAGTAAATATTTCACGCCCGATGAAACACGCTCGGCTCAATATAATTTTGCATGGATTAACTACATCGGCTGTCATATTATTCAGAACGTCGCCCTAATTGTTGGTGGACAGAAGATTCAGGAGTTTGACGGCACCTATCTCCTATCAAGAGCCTTCGCCGACTACGACACAGACCGTCTGGCTAAATGGAAGAATCTTGTTGGAGAGGTTAATGAACTTGTAAATCCCGCTAAAGGTATTTATGGTGGTGGTAGCGAGTCAGTCGGCTACCCTACAGTCTACATTAATGACCAGGTTCAAACACAGATTAATCGCCCAAGTATCTTTGGTCGTGACATTTATGTGCCACTCCCTTTCTTCTGTAATGAAAGTACATATCAGGCTCTTCCACTTATTGGTCTTCAGTACCACGATGTTGAGATTCAGATTCAGCTTCGGCCTATAATAGACCTATATACATTCTTGGACCCTAACGGTTACAGATGTAGATTTGGATATAGGCAGAACGGCACAACAACTCAACTGCAACAGAATCTGCCGGCCTATGGTGCATATCAAGACCCTCAAGGTGAGCTAAGATACTTCCTTACTGATATTAATACCACTGTTCCGGCGCTCAATGTCTGGCCACTAAACCCTCGTCTACAGGCAACATATGTTTATTTAACCGAGGATGAGCGGCGCACATTTGCATCAACGCCACTCTCTTACATGTTATATCAAATGACTCGCTACAATTTCCCTGCAGTCATTAATCGTGAATATCTCCAACTCGAAACACATAATCCTATTAATCGTCTGCTAATCGTACCTCGTCGAAGTGACTACATTTACAGAAATGCCTATAGCGTATGGACTAATTGGTGGAATGACCCGTATCCTCCACATGTACCAACACCAAATATTCCACCATGGGCCAACAACTTTTATGCAACCGGTTTATTGGTGGCACAAGGCCAGCGTGAAATAGTACGTGGATTACGTGTACTTGGTGATGGTAATGAATTACAGGAGCAGAAACCGAATATCTATTTCCAGCAATACACCCCCTACAGGTATGCAACAGGTATTGGAGAACCCGGCCTACTTATTTATCCATTTGCATTAACATCGCCGACAATACAGCCATCAGGTTCAATTAATGCAAGCCGTGTTCGACTGTTTGAGGTTGATGTTGACCCTTGGCCTTTACCTTTGGCAACAAACTACATTTATGATATCACGATTTATGTTGAATCAATTAACTGGTTCTTGATAAGCAGCGGTATGGGTGGGCTAAAATATGCTCTCTAAAAAATCTGCCGCTGGTTAGGATGTCATCGGTTAGTGAATTAGGCTCAATGGCCGTGAATAAACTTAGGTACAAATTATTCAAGGCTGCATACGACCCAGAGGCTGAAAAGTATGCTAAAGATTCACCTGATAAGGAGAAAAAGCCTGCAGAGACTAAGAAGAAAGGAACTATTCTGAATCAAATATGGCCTTTCAAAAAACAGGAGAAATATGAAAATAAAGACGAAACTAAAAACGATGCTGACTCATCTGCACGTGAGCCACCAACCATCCCACAAGAGGCTACCGACCCTGCTAGCTCATTTATTGCCTCATTTACTACAACATTTGTCTCATTCTTACTGTTTGCCATTATTTTTTTTATATGCACAACTGCAGGTTCCATCGCCGCAAACGATGCAATTGGACGGTCAGTTGCAGTAAGGATAGTCTATTTTATTTACGGTAGTATACCACTATTTAGTCCTTTTGTATTAATATATTATGCAATCCGTTATTTCTTCTTAAAAACATATCCTGTCTGGTACAATTATCTGCCTATTACCAGTCATGTTTCAAATTACGGAATTATAAATATATTATTAAAGCCTTTCTTCTATTTACCCGATATTAATACTGAATATATGCATGAGCGATTTATTGAAGATTCCAAGCCATTCCTATGGGATGGAAAAGAGGCAAATACTGAAGGTGCAAATGCTAAAGGTAATCAAAATGGAAATCAGGTAAAAGAGAACGGCTCTCCTAATGGTAATAAGCCTGCGGAAAATAACAAGACTTCATCTGGTAATAAAGCAGTTGGTAATCAAAAAACCCCTAACGGCAATGGTAATGGTAATGGTAACGGTAACGGTAACGGTAACGGTAACGGTAACGGCAATGGTAACGGTAATGGTAACGGTAATGGTAATGGCAATGGTAATGGCAATGGTAATGGTAATGGTAATGGTAATGGTAATAAACCTACGAACACTCAACCAACCAATAATAGTAAACAGTCTGAAAACGAAGACAACAATTATGGTAATTCAATGCGCCAGATGTTTGGAGAGAATGATACTGGTAATGAACAGCCCTCAAGAAAAACGGTTGTATTCAATAATAATGTAAATGCAACACCACAAGTAAGTCAACAAAATTTCACAAATGCAGGAAATAAGGTTGCAATGGACCCAACTGAAACACGTACAGCATAAAGGTACATATATTAATAAAGATAAATGATACATGTTAGTGTAGTTACGCCAACATTCAATCGCACGCAGTTTATACGACGTTCGATTGCCTGTTATAAAGCACAGACATTTCCTTTGGAAAATATGGAATGGATTATTCTAGATGATGGAGACCAATCTGTAGAGGCTCTTTTTACAGAGGCCGAGTTTGATGGTATCCCTAATATTCGATATATAAGAGAATATACAAAGATGACTATTGGCGCAAAGCGCAATAAACTTAATTCACTTGCTAAAGGTGATATTATAGTCTCTTGGGACGATGATGACTATTATCCTCCAGAACGAATTCAAACAATTGTCAATACTTTTACCAAAGCACCCAAAAATATACAGTTAGTAGGTAGTTCACTTATGTATATGTATATGCCAGATAAAAGTATTTGGTCAATCGGTCCTTTTCATCCAAATCACAGCTCAAATGCCACACTAGCATATAGGCGTTCGTATCTTAATGGTCATGAATATAGTAATGATGCAAAAATAACGGAAGAGCCGCAGTTCTTAAACTATTTCAAGGAACCGATGATTCAGCTTGATGCTAAAACAGCGATTCTTGTAATGGTACATAATGATAATACAGTTAGTAAGGATATTACAAAAAATCCAGCAGCAAAAAAAACAGATTTGACAATCAATAATTTTATTAATGATTCAGAGATATTAGAGATGTTTGCTTAAAAGAGTTTGAACTAGGACAGTAGAAAATACATGGATGAGAGAGGACAACAGCTAATCACGGAAACTGGTTTGCATAATTTACAAGCTCATCTTTTAATTATGGAGACCATATTTAGTAATTCAATCAAAAGTAATTATAATACACCTAAATATACACTAAATAATATACAATTACTACCTCATCAAAATAGATTAATAACAGCATTATGGAAGAAGGAGAATCAGCTTCGCACAGGTAAGCGTCGGCAAAATGACATTATTTTTAGTAAAGTTGGGTTTATTGGTGATCCAATAAATACAGGGCTATTTCAAACCATGCTAGCATTCATCAAACACTGCAAATCAACTCCGCAAAATAATATAAGAATAAAATTAAATCCCTTCTCTACACCACTCTGTTTTTCATTAACACCGTCAACACCATCATACAATAAATGTAATTTACTAATTGTTAGTAATAATTATCTACCGTTAATAAAACAACTAATTGAAAATCAAACCGAGATTAATAGTTTACTTATTAAACGACAGAATCAACTTACACAGAACCTCCTAAATAATCTTGCAACAATTGACCTCCTAATTGTTCCTGCATCACAAGCAAATAATACTATTACTTGGACCAATGAAAATAACTATACTTTCCATCGTTGTTTTATAGATGATATGGCTGCTCTAGGAACGCACTCGAGAGATCTAATAAATTCAGAATTTACCTGGATACTCACAGAGCACTGGACAAAACTTATCTGGCCTGAACTTGACTTTGCCGATCTCGAGAACGTACTCGAGAACACTCTTGCCTCTATTCTACCCAATCCCTCTAATTGTATATTGGAATATATCCAATTTCAAAAACTATTAGGAATTAATATTAACACTCGTTCGTTATTATTTAATTATGTTGTCTACAATTCAAAAGTCAGCCAGCTCATTGTTTTATCAGACCCAAATGCAATTAGAGAATCAATGCAAATTTCTCCAGAATCACGAACTGTTTTAAAATACAGTTATGATGAACCGCTTCAAATACTCTATTCTCTTACAAGTTCACATGTAGCTAGTCAAATTGCAAATAATAATATTATAAATGCGATGCAAAGTGTTGGTGCACAAATCATATCTCCAGATAACTGGAGACTGGAGAAAAATATTTACATACGTGATAATGAAGATGATACATGTCCTATTTGTTATGAGCAGCTCTCCTATCCAACTGTTACAGATTGTTGTAGAAAAATATTTTGTGCAACCTGTATTTTACAAGCATGCAGGGCAGCAAATAGTTGTATTTGTCCAATGTGTAGAAGAACAGTTATAGGAAATAGACTATTAATGGTAGCTGAGTTAACTCCTCCTCCAAACTATCTTTACGAGAATAAGATACGAACACTCTGTAATTATATGTCTAATAATCGTAATAAAAAACAGTTGGTTTATTTTCCTCATGAACCACGACTAGGAAAACTCAAAGCTTCCGCTAAACTAAAAAATCTACCAATCGAAATTCTTACTGGTACATATTATGACTGTAAGAGGAAAATAGATGCATTTAATTCGAGTACAACTGGCATAATTGTAATCACTGACCTGAAACAATTACATGGCGGGCAATTACCGTCAACCGCCATATTAATTTTATATCCTGACAATACTGCTCTAAGTATTCAAAATATTTTGCGTATGCACACCTATAGTTTAACCTTACCCTTAGAGGTTGTGGTTTTTGTTGAGGATGCAGCCTTAGCAACTACAGGAACAGCCGTCAGTCCAGGAGCCGCATTAGCTGCTTGTGGAGTCATAAACACGAGTTTGGGGGACTCTTCAGTTGCCACATCACACACGTAGTGAATTGGTATACCCTGAGTGTCATGCTTCAGACAAATCTCCTTCCATGCATTAAATAGTGACGACTGTTTCGTCAGTACATATGTATACTCCAGTTGCTCGGGTGTCGGCTGCTTCTTACCTGTAGGTGGTATAGTCTGCAAATATAGATTCATCAATTTACACTTAAACTCTAGTGAAATATTCAGCAGCGGCCAACACTGATGGAAGAAGGCCCAAAAATCGCATTTATCACCATTATGGAGCACCTTCATGCAATCCTCATATATCTCTAATGGTACTTTTGTACCGAGCCTAGTAAGCAGATTTTGATGAACAAGTAGTGAGGCCAGATTAACATCTTTGGTCTCTACAACAATATCATCATAAATATTCCATTTATCAAAGAGTGTCTGATGTGCAATCTGTTTTGCGATAGTCTCCTCTTCGCCCTCCTCCCCTTGTGGTGGGGCTGCATTAGCTTCACCACGCAGTAACTGTCGCAAATCAGAGCCACGCTCCTCATCCTTAATTGTACGCCCCAGCCAACTACTGAGAATCTGTGGAGCCGGCATCTTTACCTCAAACACCGTACTCAGGCGCAGAAGCTGCTGTGCCTTGCGTCCCTGTATAACATTACAACAACAGATAAGGGGAATTACAATCTGCTTCTTCCTCATAGCACGTATATATTTCAGCAACTCCTGAAGGCCACCACGCTCACCTGAACTCATGCCATCCATCTCATCTAAAAGTACTGCATGACCACGACTATAACGGTCGCTAATCCAACTTGTAATACCTGGTTCTTCTAAGAGTGGAAGAATCTGTTGCTTGAATGCAGAACCTGTACGGGTATGCGAGGCATTGAACTCTTTGACTGCGAAGCCCTCTTGCTTACATACACGGTAGACGAGTGTGGTTTTACCGACACCAGGATCACCGTACATGACGAAGGCGGGTGTTGTGGGGTTTCTAAGCCATTTAATTAAGGCCGCTTCTATCTGTGGATGAAGACAGTAGGTTTTATCTATGGTAGCCATACCTATTGTCTTCATTTTCAATAATCCTTAAATGTAGCCGCAGCTAAATTAAATATTTACTCCAACCATTTGGCAAAGATCAGTAGCCTCTTTTAAGAGTCGTGGAGTCATCTGTGACTTGTATTTGCCTACATTATTTGTACATGCATCGGTAATTTGGTGACGATACCACTCTCTGAAAGGAAGATGTTGAGGACCACGTGGATACTTGCTTGAATATGTATTAGTAGATTCCTGACGCATTGCCATAACCACTTTTTCTTCATCGGGAGTATATCTTACAGAACCACCTGTGCTATATGATAGCATATTCTCTGCAGGCAAACCACTTGTTTGTAACCCATTTTGTTCCTGCGACCCAGCGCCTCCACCCTGGGCCGAGACGACCTATTTGCTAGCAGTTGCACCACCAGCAGGAGGCACACCAGTGGTATCAGAGCCACACTTGCTGCCAGAATCACCACCATCAAATGCAGCAGGCTCTAATCCATCAGTGATACCCTCCCAAGAGACACCAGCCTGGATAGCTGCATCTGCAAGAGCTTTGCGAACGGCAACAGTATTGCCACCATCAATACCATTAAGAATCATTGTCTTATTGAAGTAAAAGGCTGCGTCAGTGCTTATAGAGGGGTTACGACCATCCTTGGGCCAACACTTGAGAACATCGGGCTTAGTACTTACACCCTGCACATCAATACAGGTATCCTGCATCACACCGTTATTATCAACCTGCATGTATACTAAGAAGTCAGGGCAGGTATTAATATTAGGGGGCCAAGACTTGGGCTGATATTTAGGGGTGCTGTAGATAAACCACCGGAGACCAAAGAAAACAAAGATGAGAATGGCGCCAATGATGTAAATAACACCAGCGACAGTACGGCCACCACGCATGAGTGCTACAGTGCCGCTTACACCGATCGCCAAAGTGACGAGGACATAAATTATGATATTAACAGTTCGCTCGTTCATTACTCTGTGTTTGTGTGAGGAAATATGTCCGGAGAATAATTTTAGCTATGTGATTGTTTCAATGACATAGTCAAAATATAAATTATTACAATACAATAATATAAAGCTATTTAACCAGTGCGGATGAAAGGACCGGGGGCGAGGTTACCACGGAAGCCCATCTCAATGTAGGCGCAGAGGTAGTCAGAGTCCTGGCCGACAGGGGTGGTGACACCAGAAACACCGTCCGTAGAGGAGAGATTGGCAACAACGACCTGGACACGACGGAAAGTGCGGCCAGAGGAGACAACCTGCGTACCCATATCCTTGAGGAAGGCAGTAGAGAGAGCATTAGCTAAAGCACTGGAGCCATCACCAAAACCAGTAGGAACGGCCCAACGAGCGATAGTACCAGCGGTGTTAACCGTGTAGAGGAAAGTGGAGATATGGGCACCACCAGCAAGTGAGGCAACCGTGCGGAAATAACCATTGTTGAGGGGAACCTGCTTAGTGAAAGAACCGATGGAAGTCATTTGTCTATATCCTTACCACACAAAAAAAATTGGACTGCCGGTGTTTTAAACGCCGGATAAATTTTTAGAGTCCAATAAATCCCCGTAGAGCTCCAAGATGGCGTCTGAATTTTACAGCAGCATCATGTTTAATAATATTAAAATTTATTCCCATTGTAATATATTTACTAATAGTAGATGCCTCAGTGGCAAGCGATGTGTATGAACCATATAAACCGGGTATAAGTTCATAGGCCGGTGATTCTGTCGGCGTCTCTTTAGTTTGATTAACATGGTCATGAAAGTTATAGAACCAACGCCGTATTAGTTCGGTGCCGGCCTCACCTCTTGTATCTCGCCAGTTAATTGGATGTGCCCGTAAATATTCTCCAGCATGCTGTTGACATGTAGCACAAGGTAATGTAAATGGAAATGAGCGCACAAGCATCTCTAGCTCACGCACTTCATCGGCCTGAAGCATAGGAATTGGATTTCGACCTGCTCTCTCGGCCGCTACATGTAGAATAGTCCAGAGTGATGGACCCCACTCACTTGGGCTTGGGAGTACCAAGGCTTGTACTAAATCACCAGCATGTACCGCCTTTTTTCCAGGGCGACCTTTACCACACGCAGCACACGGCATAATAACTAACATTTTACAAGTCATTTTCTATGTGTTGTAACCGCACCGGTCACTTTCTTTGGGACAATTAGAGTAATGAGCAAGCCGGACTTTGAATTACCTTTAACAGCCCCGGTTGCGGGTGGACAAAATGGTCGTGTTAGCTTCTTAATGGCACCTTCAGCTGGTCGTCTTGGACCTCCGGCGAATGCAGGCTTTTCATTCCCTCAAGGTGGTGATGATTTGGCTAAGGTTGACTTAATGCGTGGCAACTGGGAGGAGAACCCTGTCAGTGATGCTTTCTTCTCTGCGTCTAATATCAATAACATTCAGGCCACAATTAAGTCAGAGGTCTATAAACGTAGCGGCGAGAAGCGCTGGAACATTGACGAGCAGGATGTAGATGAGCTGAAGATTATCATGCGCTCCATGTATTACCAGTATGGTAAGAACTTGCCGACCAACGTTCAGGGACAGGTACAAGAGCTCAACCAGATTGTCATTGATTGGGCTGTACCTCGTATCATGAGTGAGGTCCAACACTACTTGTATTACCTTAATGATATTAATAAGCTGCCGGTTCCCATGGAACGCCCAGTGCTAATGACACGTACGGGTACTAAGTCCAAGCCTTATGGGCCCCTTATGTAATGGGGGCGATTGTGTCCCCCTATTCAAGTGATTTTACTGTATAATATACACTAAAATCCCTTGACGGGCGCAACCTCCAATTCTTCAAGAAAATCAGTCGATTTTATTTGCGGATTTGTTGCTGTGTGGAGGCTAAAAGTATCAATGGAATCCCGTTGCCAAGACTGCATTTTAATACACAAATATATTGAGGAGTATTTTGCTGTAGGAAACACCGTTTACTTTTTAATATAGATAGGCGGGCCAGGCCTATCGGTTTACGGTAAGTCAAAGTACAGGCGATTAATCGTTTTCACAATTAACTCCCTACACCAACACATCGTAAACCTTGGCATCAGCTGCGCAAACTGATGCGTGAATGGAAATTGCTCGGCAGGACACACGCAGTATTATTCCAAAGCAGACTCCGTCTAAAACGGAGTTCCCAAACTACTAAGGTACTCGCTGCCCCACCGAACAAACATCATTCGCCTCTTAAGAGTTCTTGGAAGAACCCCGAGGCATAAGATGGCTATAACACCATGCGGTTTAATAAGCAGTTTCCCATCTGCACTAGTTTCCTGGTTTGCTTTTTCAGCAAGTTAACCGATTTATCATCAATTAACAACTGGCTTCCTTTTTGTTGAGGCGTTACACAAAATTTATTGCTGTACGAAGCCATTATTTGCTAGCTCTGGTTTTCCGATTAAAGAACAGTTAATCATATTTTCAGTTAGTTGCTGTATAGAGCTATGTGACTACCAGCCACAATCTTAACTATTGTTAAGTCTTTAAGCGGTCGCCTGATTAATAAACAGTTGCCCCTGAACCCCAGCCATTTGTTGGGTCTACTGCAGTGCGAACTGGATCATACCGTTCATCATCCAGTACAGCTCGCAGAGTCTTCCAGGGATTACTCATATCCAGCTTACCCTCCTGCAAAACCTTTAGAATTGATGGAGACCAACCAGAGAGTGTAACAACACCCTCCTCATCAGCCTTTGCATGATACTCCTTAAACGCCGCCCGCAGATTCCAGATAATAATACGAGGAGGTGTGTAACCGGCCTTGGCCCACTCACCCTTAATGTTCTGGATATGGAAACGACCATTAGAGGCCTGATTCCAACCCATATCGGTTAATACAAGGAGATCCTGTGGAGCCTCATCAGCCGGCACCTTAGTCTCTACAAGTCGCTGCAGAATTAGCTTGAATGCACCCTCAAAGTTGGTTGAGCCACCCCATGGCGCCCGACAAAGTGTTGCAACCTTTTCCTGTAGTGTCTTACACTTGCTGAGATTGACCCATGATGGCTTTTCATGGAATGTCATCACATGATCCTTAAAAGTCTCTGCATTTATCTCAGAGATGAGAATACCAAGAGCAATAGAGACATCCATTGGTACACCAGACATAGACCCACTCACATCTGAAAGTACTACTGTGCGACGAAGACCACCTGCATCCTCAGTCTTCTGACGAATTCCACGCCACTGCTCCTCCAGAATACTCTGCTCATCGCCCTCTGTATACTGAATCTTCTTCGTAATCTCGTGTGGGAAAACCACATTAGCACCCTTAAGGGTCACCTCACCCTTTAGAGCTTTCGCAATATGCTCCTTGAAATGGGCGGCACAGGCACGGCGGTCTTCAAGGGCAAAACGCTCCGCCAAACTCTTCAGCCGCTCATTAAGGAAAGCCTTTCGGTGAATCTTCAGGTTACGCCCAGGGACCTTCGCAGGGTCAATCGCTGCCCAAGTACCGTTACACATGTTAATCTCCGTGGTCTTCAAATACTTATTCAGCAGTGAAACATTAGAACGCATCGCCATCAACTTGTAGCGCTGCGTAGACTTCTTCTCTTCGGCCTTAACATTTGCCATAATACGAGCCACGTCATTGTACTTACTACCCTCACGAGGCATCCACTTTGCACACAATGAAATAGAGCGCCCTGCATTCATATCCTGCATATCCTTCTTCAGCTGCGCCCGTGTAAGGCGACGCAAAGGCTGTACGCAGATGCCACGCTTCATCAACTCAAACACATCGTGCCATGACCCATACTCAGGAATCAGGGCCAGCAGTGCGGGCGTAAGATTTGGCTCCAGAACCTTCATCATCTTGTAAAAAAGCTCACGCTCCCCCTTCCCCCCACGCACATCACGGGTCTGGAATGCAAGCACAAAAGCATCCGCAGGCGACAACTTGTAGGATTCCTGCAAGTTCTTCTCAATAAAATCCATCTCACAATCACGTACAAGTGATGTGTAGAGGGCTACCCGAGGGTCACCCTGACCCTCTGCAGTGTACACCAGTGAACCGTTTACACCATCTGTAGTCTTTGGGTTATTCATTGCTGCAACAAAAGCCATTTACTTTCTATTACGCCGACGAGACTTAAGCCCCCTACGTCTGTGACGGCGGCTTGTTCTGCGCCGCCCACCCAATGAACTAATTGCTTTTCTATAATCAGCCCCAACTTCACGCTCAAATAAATCTAAAAAATATTTATCAGCATCTGGTGCCGGCTTACCAAAAATTGTATAAAATCTATTACCAGATAAGTCTTCTTTTATAAAATTACTTACATTATTAAGTACAGTTTGGGGATCTTCATGCATGATACCAAATATTAATAAATTTATTGTATCAGTCGTACCTTTAATGAATCGCTTTTTTTCAACCGAGTTTTTTAATTCATTTTGTTGCATTTTTACTTTTACGACTATTCCAATTAAAAATTTATACATTAATTCATTAAATATTTTAGGTGTATCACCAAGTTTGTTATAAACCTCCTGCAATTTTCTTGTTATTGTTTGTGGTATTTCAGGAAATACTAAAGGTGCATTAGACGCCATTTATATTAAATACATAGATTAATTATCAGCCTTAAGAGTACGCTTACGTTTCACGGCCACAGCCTTCTTTTTCTTCCCACCAGCAGCGCCAAGTGCATCTGCACGCTCGGCCTCACGCTCCTCTACAAGTTTATCATACGCCGCCTCAAACTCATCCAAATCACGCAGCCACAGTTCCTGCTCCGAAGTGGCACGCAGCTCCTCCAAAACCTCCTCAGTCTCGGCCACCTGACGCTCCAACTCCTCAACAGCCGTAGCCTTCAGCCTATCCAGACGCATGCGTAACAGATACTCATAACCCTTAATGTTGTCTACATCATCGGGCATATCAAGTGCAGGCAGTTCATGTCCCTTCATCTGCTCTACAATCTCCTCATCGCTGGCACGCTGAATCACCATGGTCTCATCCAGAATCGCCTGGATAAACTTCGCCTTTGCTTTTAGCTCAACTAGCTCCTCCTCAAGTGCCTTCATCTGCGCCTCCTTGCGCTCAACATATCCATCAATACGCCGCTCAAAGAATGCCTCCATAATGTCGCCGACAGTGTCAAACTTCACAATATGGCCATCGCAGTCAAAGCAGTTCATATTACTCGTTTTAATTGTATCCTCTAGCTCAAAGGTCTTGACAAACTCCTCAGGTGACGACTTCATGCCAATGTAACCCTCAAAGTTAAACTGAAGCACGAACCGCACCTCAACATCATTACACAAATCGTCAAAACTCTTGAAACCAAGTGCATCCGCCACAGCAGGCCCTTTATCAGTGCTAAACATCTTAGTCAACATCTCCTTGTACTTCTCAGACCAGGTGCCAACCGGCAACTCTGTAATTGTAATTGTGTAATCATCGTCGTTAAACTCCCAGATTCCACGAGTAATCCAGGTTACATCATCCTTACGGTCCACCTCACCCTTAAATCCACAATACCAGGGGTCAAGCTGACGCCCAGCAAGTGTAGCCATCTCTCCACGCAGCTTCCTACGCAGCAGGTCAACAAGCTGCTTAGGATTATAACTTGGTACAGCAGTATTGAACCCAGTACCAATACCACGACTACCATTAACAAGCAGTAGAGGCAAGACAGGTAGGTAGTACTCAGGCTCGATGCGTTGACCATCATCTTCCAAGTAGTTCAGGATACTGAGATCCTCCTTCTTGAAGATGGTATCAACAATTCGCTCCATGTGCGTGAAGATATAACGTGGTGAAGCATTGTCGTCGCCGCCTTGCAACCTTGACCCAAACTGACCTACAGGTCGCAGCAAGTTAATGTTGTTAGAACCTACAAAGTTCTGCGCCATACCTACGATAGTACCATTAAGGGACGCCTCGCCATGATGGTAGGCTGCATGCTCCGAGATATAACCTGCGAGCTGGGCAACCTTAGTCTCCTCACGAAGATTACGCTTCAAGCAACCATAAAGGATCTTGCGCTGTGATGGCTTCAGGCCATCCATAAGAGAGGGCAGTGAGCGAATGTTGTCAGCGTTACTGAAATGAATCAGCTCATCATGGATGAAGCGGTCAAATGTAATTTCCTTACAGTCGTAATCAGGTGCACGCTCGGCATCGTATTCACGCAGCCAGTCCTTACGGTCATCGGCACGCTTCTTGCTGAACGGCGGGTTGATTGCATCATCAGAGAGCTGGCTCCAAGTATACTTAATGTCGTTCATCTTCACAAACCATTCACGCGCCTCTTCGGCCGTGGA
>JACCDO010858219.1_pt1 | contig 15008 bp, 8 predicted proteins | sample 7446101 | NCBI WGS metagenome assembly JACCDO01 (sample SAMN15323440, study PRJNA562643) | freshwater metagenome | isolation source: river surface water | place: USA:Blue River Watershed | collected 2017-08-16
CATCAACGTTCGTACCACAAAAAGTGGTTTAAGCTGTTCTAATGGCGAAACTATTGTCAATGAAAGTCAGAATACAAATATTGTTTTTTCAACATTAACCGGTGCATCAAATTTTATTAATCGAACAAAACTTTGGGGACAATATACATTAGCGTTAGAATTAAAACCAGTTATTACCAAATCAATATCATCATTTATTGGCTTTTTAATCGGAGACATAATTGCCCAAGTATTAACAAAGCATCATACATTTAATTTCATGAGATGCTTGCGAATGGGGTCGTTAGGTGCAGTAGTGCATGGACCATTTGGGCATTTATTTTATAGTAATTTAGAAACACGATTTCCAGGCGGCAAGCCAACTACTGTTGGTGTTAAAATACTATTAGATCAACTATTATGGAATCCATTATTTACAATATTAGTAATTACCTATCTCGGTATTGCTTTAGGTGCAAGTCCTTATCAAATATATTTACAATCTAAAATATTATATCCGCAAATAGTTATTTCATCAATTTTACTTTGGCCATTATCTCATTATATTAATTTCAAATGGATTCCGATGAAGCAGAGATTATTATTTATTAATACAGTTCAAGTAATTTTTAATGCAATTGTCAGCAGCTTGTTTCACACTAAATTTCGAGTAAAATAAAATCTGCAATTTTGTACTTTATATAATAATTTTTTAAATTGATATCGGCTAAATTTTATAAATTTGACATTTTTATCCATGTTTTCTATACCCGAATTATATTATTAGTTAAAATATTGGTAAAAAAAGTCTAGTTGCACAAGATTTATTTATATACAATAACAACACATCAAAATTACTATGTATTAATCAGGTATCGTACTCTTTACCAAAAAGGGTTTAATAATTCAAAAAATGTTGGCTTGGGTTCAGTATAACATACAGCATATACTAACATGCATGGCACAACGGAATACTTGAAGAAAGGAATATAATATGGCTAAGAAATAAAAAATAATAATAAGTAAGAATAATCAAATAACATTAATAACAGTAATTGTTATTTATCAAATCAACACGTAATGAAACGAAATAAGGGCATAATAATTATTACCAATACGTATTCGCGAATCACTCGCTTGTATTGCTTGTATAAGCCAGTGATCCTTGGCTTGTGTAGGGTGGTCTTGGAGCCGTCCATCGTTCAACTGTCTGAAGCGGAAGTCAATTGCGGTTCTATCCTTGTCTTGTCCCTCTTCCATTCGTGAATTTCACGCAGAAATAGACACGGCCCCAGCCTAGTTTACATAATATACCTTGTGATTTACTTAAGAATGAAAAAGTAACAAAATAACGATAGCAATAATAAAAAGTTATGTCTACATTGTTTAAAAATTAAAGATTACCGATGTTTTCTATTTGTAATTGTCACATATTAACAGTACTGAGAATTTGATACATTTAAAATAGAAAAAGTAAAAGCAGCGTGAAAAGAAGTCATTACAAATATACACCAGTATAACATTATCGAAATGAATAAAATGAAAGTTTACACTTTATAATACTCAAAATTTACTACAAAGATGGAACTTCAACTTCTATGTGTTTTGATTATGTTTTCTCATTATTGTCATTGTAACAATTATCACGCACTTGCAAATGAAATTTATACTTCCAAAGTTTACGATTTTTAAAATGTGAGTAAAGTAAATATTTAAAATATTCCCATGGGTCCTTTCGGTTGTTGATTATTTTTATAACCCATTCTCTTAAGTGTGTCATAATGCTTTTTAACGGAATCTGGATCTAGGTTCTTGCCTGTCCAATTACTCACAGCTTTCGAGCTACTAGATTTTCCTGATTGATTAGTGTCAAATACAATTTTGGTATACCCTTCACCATTTGAAGTTGATTTTGGTGTAATAATTTTCAAATAACCTAATGAGGATTGAGCTTTGGCAACTAACTCTTTAATTTTTGAACTATTTGTTTCATTTGAGTTGCTGCGAAAAGCTTGTTGAATTTGTTTTCGAATGTCCATTTGCTTTGATACTGGTAACTTTTTACATAGCATTAACATATTTTTATACGAACTTAATACATTCTTGCGTATAGCAGCGCCTGTTGGCTCCATGTTACAGTCTTGCAATGAACTGATTTCCGGGCGGAAAGAGAGATTCGTTCTCTAGTGACCAGCCTTCCTTTCTAGTAATACGGTGACGGCCGATTTGTTCTATTTCTTTGCAGCTGCAGTTTTAGCTTGAAATTAAATCAAAGGATCATTCTATATACGAAATAAAAGAAGGTAATTGTTGAAGCACAAATTTCGAAATATTCTTGCTATGTCTTAAAAACGCTATGAAATATTTACCCGAAACTTAATATAATTTACACAGTTAGTAATTTCCGTTATTTTCCTTGTCGCTTCCATTAATTTCTGTTTCCATAGTAGTAGCTCTTTATTCACAATGCCCTTAATAAGACTTCTTTTAAAGTTTGTAGTACCGACATTCTCCAACCATTTTGGCGATAATCGAAATACACATCAACTGCGTCGCGGGAACACACTTATACTATCGTAATGAGTTTCGATCCCAGTAAAGCGCCGCTGATCAGCGAAACGCTGTTAAAAAAGCGTCGATCACTAGATGAACTACAACATCGACGTAATTTAACTGTATCCTCCCAAATAAAACGGAGACGTGTCATTCGAGGTGAGGATATACGTGTTAAACGTCCCGAGCAGTACATTAAAGAAAAAAGAATAGAAAAGGGTTCACTAAATAAAATGAATCGCAAAAAGAAAGAAATTGAGAGAAGAAAAAATAAACTCGTTGATAAAAAAAATCTCAAATCAACAGTTGGATTCATTGTCAGAGTACACGAAGGTAGACACACATCAGAAGAAATTAAAAGGGTATTGAAAGAAATGAAATTAACTAAAAAATATGATGCAATTTTTATGAATTTAAACGAAGACAATATGGAAAAACTAAAAGCTTATGACTCTTATTTGGCATATGGATACATATCAAAGAAAATGGTGGACGAATTAATTCATCGTAGAGCATATAGTACAGTAACTGGTAAGAAGGATACATTGTCTGATAATAATGTTGTAGAAAAGGTACTAGGCGACAAAGGAATACTTTGCTTGAATGATTTGTCTCACGAAATATTTAATGTTGGTCCTTATTTTAATGATGCTATTGCTATATTAAATACATTCAAATTATCTGCACCTGTGGGAAATTACGAAAAAAAGATATTGCATGTCCATGACGAGGTTGAACAACAAGGTGGTGGTTTTCTAGGAACCAACATGGATGCATTTTTAAGTAAACTGTTATAATGTGTATAATAAAATATATCTTCAGGTAATTGTGGTTTACACACATATATCAATCCTTTTGGCCTATTGGTGATTAATTTTTCTACAACGATAATAAAGTATTGTAAATTTAGTTCTAAAAAGCACGTACTGATGGTTGTTGTCTCCGACTAGTACAAGTCTGGCAGGACCTAGCAGGTGGCACCACCAACACCAGCGTGTTTATTTAAAAAAAAAAAATGTACCATAGTCTGATAACCAGACTCAGGTTGGTTCTTATTGTACCACTGGACCGCACCAGGTGACTAAATATCACACACTTGTCCATTGATGCAGATTGACAGCCATTTTCAACTAGAAAGCAATCGCGAGTACGAGCGGGTTGTTACTGGTGAATCCATTGGCGATGATGGTGACGATTGTAAGGAAGTAGACGTGGAGAAAATTGAACCTAAATATCTTCAATATATTGAATGTTGTGGGTTATATCGACGAGTTCTTCAGATTATTGGTTATGATGATTTAAATCTTCACCCAGATTCCAAAATTTTATTTTTGACCAAATCTGTAAGAATGTTTTCATTTGGTTTTTTGATTATTTTTTTAGTTGAGTATTTAAAATGTATTGGATTTCATATAAATTTAATTGGTTTATTTTTCACATTGACACTTATTGGCGATGCGATTATTTCGTTGTTAATTACATCTTATGCTGATAGATATGGTCGAAAAAAATGCTTGATTATTGGTAGTATATTGGCACTTATAACAGGCATAGTTTTTTTGGTTTCGAAACAATTTTATATTTTATTAGTCGCTGCAATATTGGGAGTTATTTCTCCATCTGGTAGTGAAGTGGGTCCCTTTATGGCAATTGAAATAAGTTGTCTGTCGGAAGTATGTATTGATCGAAGTAATGTTACACGCTTAATGGCACTGTACAATCTTATTGGTAGTATAAGTAGTGCTTTTGGCGCCTTGTTGTGCGGGTATATAATTTATTTATGTCAAGACAGCACAAATGCTAGCAGTGACATCACTGCGTATAGAATATCGCTTGGTTGTTATGTCGTGTTACAATTTATTTTGCTCGTACTTTTCACGACATTAAGCTCTGATATTGAGGTTCCAGTCGATGTTAAATTTACAGATGATTCTGCAAGCAAGAATCCAATTAAACTGTTTTTGGGATTGCACCAATCCAAGTACATAGTGTTAAAGCTATCAGTATTGTTTATGATAGATTCTTTTGCTGGTTCCTTTTTGCTACAATCATTAATTTCATCATGGTTCCATGATAAATATAATACATCTATTGATGTTATAGGAAAAATTATTTTTGTTTGCAACATCATAGCAGGGTTTAGTGCTCTTGTTGCTGCTACAATAGCAAAAAAGATTGGACTTATACTGACTATGGTTGTTACCCATTTACCAAGTAATATTTTAACTATACTAGTTCCTATAATGCCCACAGAAAATCTTGCTATAATGATATTAATAGCCCGCTATTCTATTTCACAAATGGATGTTCCCACTAGAAACGCTTATGTTCAAGGTGTTGTTAATACCAACGAAAGGTCTGCTGCGTCAGGCGTTACTAATATGGCAAAAACTGTTGGAGTATCAATAGGTCCATATATTGCTGGTTTTTTATATGGCTCTGTTGAATTTGCATCATATCCATGGTTTATAGCGGGATTATTAAAAATTATCTACGATTTATTACTGTTACACTCATTTCAGTCTGTGAAACCATCAACAGAGAAATAATTCAGGTAATATTTTATTTACCTCCCTCTATGCATCGTGTTCTTTGTTGACTGCTTTGATTCATACATGAACAGCTAGATATATATCGATGCTAAAATACACTCTCTTAAGATACCGATTAACAATATGTTTTATGCACTGAGAAGTGTGTAAAACAATCGTCGTTAACTCGGCATAATAAAGAGAGAACATCAGCCTATAATACTACTATCAATAATTTTATTATTTACAATTTTATTACAATTATTTAGGTCCTCCCTTTAAATACTTCATTCGCCAATATCCTTCGTGATACGATCCATCTGATATATTCGCATAAGTATCATCGACGTCATTCAATGCAGCGATTGTTTTCTTGTTCGCTGAGAGAATTGTACTATTGGTAGATAAAAAACTGTAATTGCCTTCTGAATCACTACGATTATTCCGGGGTAAAAATTCACTCTTTATAGGTGTTTTGGTTGTTTTATTGGCCGTTCTAGGGGTCTCAAATAATGATTCTGTTTGTCTATTCTCAGTGTTATCAGCAATTTGAGCAGCTGATGTTTCATCAATATCCGTAGGGATCTGAGGCTCCCTGTATGAACGATCAAGTTGTTTAGTATACCTAGTAGTATTTGATGTATTATAAAAACTGTTTTCGTATTTGCTTTCTTCATGTCCCAAAGAAAATGCTAATTGTTGTTTCATAAAAGCCAATTGATTCTGTAATAACAACATAGTGTCATTATCTTCTTTTCTTTCAACTATCATACTATTGCTACTTAAATTATTAGAATATCGACCACTAAGCGCGCGCTTGAAGTCCTCGACGTCTTGTTCCAAATCATCACATCGACGCTGTAAGCGCTGATTTTGGTATCTTAATCGCTCTAATTCTGCTTTATCGTCAGCAAATAGCGATCGTTGGCGAGCTTCTTTCTCGGTATATGTAGTAGATAATTCTATCATTTCACGACGCATACTCTCTATTTGCTGTTCGTATCTACTACGCACACTACTAGTTTCTTGTTCGAGTTTTGTCACCCATTGACTCTCGATTTTACTGACTGCTTGTGATGCAATCTTTGGTATCTTCTCCTGTATATCTCGTTTCATGTTTTCGATCTCTTTAGTGTGTTTGAATGTAATATCTTTGACTACATCTTTCTCTTTTTGTACATCTTTCCTTAAATTATCAATTTCTTGTTCATATTTAAAACGCACGTCATCAACGCGAGCAACGTGAAGATCTGCTCGTTGTTTTTCTTCGCGAATATTAGCATCTTTTTTAAACAATTCGTCCTGCAGCTTTGTTATCTCTCTTTCTAGGTTGATAACCCGATTGGTATCATTATCAGACTTTTTCTCCATCTCATGAATTCTCTCCTTTAATCTCATAACTTCATATTCTGATTTATCAAGGAGTCGCTGTACCTCCTTCACAACCAACACTTCATGATCACTAGCTTTATCCACTTTTTCTGATAGAATATTGTTTATAGTTTCCAACTCAGCTATCTTTGAAGCTAATCGTGATATTTCAACCTGGGACTGTGCTTTCACTCTTCTAACATCAGCCTCCGCCTGAGTCATGCGCTCACCACTGTTGCTATTGTTACCTTGCAATTTGCGCAATTCTAAACTTTGATTTTCATTATCTTTTCGTAAAAGTATAACTTCAGCACGAATACTTCCATTTTCACTATCTAATGCTTGTATTCGTTGTATAGCTTGTGTTAAAGCGACATGGTTAACTTGACCTTCAGATACAGCACTAGCTGCTTCTGCTTTAGCGGCTTCCGCTTCATTTCTAAGAATTTGAGTCATTTGTTGTGCGGATGATAGCTTACCAGCTAAGATTGCATGATCTTCACGAACTTTACGCAAATCATTGCTTTGATTACGAGCTTGCTGCTCTGAATCTGTCAACTTTTGTTTCAACTCTTCTACTTCACTAAGCATCTCAAGTTTTCCATCTTCTTTACTTAAAGCAACTCTACGCTTTGCTGCATCCGTTTCTCTTTGTAACTCTTCTTGTCGACGTTTAGCACTTGCCAACTCGGATTTTAATTCTTCAACTACTTCGGAATGGCGACGTTCTAGTGACTTAATGCGTTCTTTCCAGTCATCTTCTATATCTAAACGCGTTTTTCTCACAGTATCTCTGATTCTTACTTCACAAGCCTCCTCAGCATCACGCAACTTTAGCTCATAATCTGTTTGAGTCCTTGCTACTCGCTCCTCTGCATCACGTCGTTCTTCTTTTTCATCGTATAATTTGTCTTCCAATTTTGTAAGCTGGCTACGTAAAGACTCGATATCAGTTTGATATCGTGTGCGCAATTGTGTATGTTTTTCTTGTAACTCTCTTAATTCATAAGAGACAGAGTCATCTCGTGATTTATTTCTACTCTTTTCATGATCTCTTTGTTCACGCTCTCGTTGTTGCTCACGTTCTCTTTCCCGCTCACGTTCACGTTCACGTTCACGTTCAATTCTAATCTTTTCTTTTTCGCGTTCTCTTTCACGTTCTCTTTCGCGTTGCTCAATTTCACGTTGACGATCTCGTTCTCGTAATTCTCGTTCTTTTCTATCTCTTTCGCTTTCATATGATGTTGATTTACCTCCAGTGTCAACGCGAGAATAATCTTGACTTTTACTAACTTTGCTTGTAATATTTTGAGTTAATGATAGTGGGGGGCCAGTACTGCTTGAACTCCATGAACTTGCGGTATTTACTGAGTTACTAGTTGTACTATTAGTTGATGTTACAGTGGTGGTTTTCGGTAATTTTGCTGGCTTATTGTCTTGTATATTTCCTTTTAAATTATTAAATATTGGCTCGTTGGTAACTTTGGGAGGATATATATCATCGAAATCAACAACCTCCATTTCTTCAACAATAGTAACCTCTTTTTTCTCTTTTTCTTTTTCTTTCTCCTTCTCTTTCTTTTTTCTCTTATTCTCTTTAAGTATTTTTCTTTCTGCTTCAATTTTCGCTAAAAGCTGTTTATGTTGAGGATGTTCCCATTCACTTTGTCCAGATTCTTCATGAAAAAAGAATGGTACACCACTATTCTCATCTTCACCATAAGCCAACTCCCAACCGTCAGGTGGATTTTCCAAATACTCCTTGACGATCCAGACAAGCTCCTGGTCCTCGTCAGGGTCAAGCCCAGCAAAGTTGGCGTAAATGTGCAGCGCAACCTCGAACTCGGTCGACATTTTTTGTTGTTTTCCTACTCGCTAATTTTTTTCATTTTTTTAACGAATTTTCACCGGTACACCTACTTATAAGGGCCGATATTGGAAACGAATAAGAAGAAACGTACACACATACATATGGATTACATTTTACTGATACAGCATGAACAAAATAAGATACTATATATTTTTTGTTGCTGTCATGAGCAAAGCATAACCACCTTTGCCACAATTTCTACCAATTATATCGATGTAATATACATCTTCATTTGTACTTGTAATGGTCCAACCAGCTTCGCTCCACATTTGTTTTGCGTGATCACTAGATATTCTTCTTGGACCTAGCCATGGATCTAAATTCTTATCTGAAAATACTAACATGACTAGTGTACCATTTGTTTTGATGTAAGGTGTCACACAATCTATATATTTTCTTTGTTGTTCATCGTCACCTATGCAATGAAATACAGCACTGTCAAGTAGCACATCAAATTGATTGTCCACGGGCAACGCTTTAGAAAGTTCGAAAACATCGGCTTCGATAAATTGAACACGTCCATCACATATGCCTCGTTCTATTGCTTGTTTGATACACGTTGGAGCAAAATCTACTGCTGTAACTTTTAAAACATTATCAAGTGATGCTAACCATCTAGCGTTATCTCCTAAGCCACATCCAACATCAAGGATGTTCCCACAGAACAAGTTTCTCGTCAATTCTAACGATGGTTGATGCGTTCTCACATCCCATGGTACAGGTTTATTTTGAGATAATGCATCATTATATATCTTATCCCGAAAGAAATTGGGTGATGGTGCAGATCCAGAGGGTAAATCCATTTGTAAAGATAGCGAAAAAGGGACACAATGAAGGAAAACCAGCAACTCAAAAAGCATCAAAAAGTGACTTTCAACTTTTTATACCTTGTACCTAGGTTTTCTGTAAATTACGGTAGGGATTCCAGGATTCCATGGGATTATGTGTATATAAATTTATAGTTGATAAAGTTTAAATAAATAAATCCTAATAACACAAATGTTCATGATTGCGACTAGGGCTTTATACTGATCTGGGGATATTCGATACTTTTTTTATTCAGAAAGCTTTTGATTTTTATGGAAAATCATTTACCTAACTGAACGTTCTCATGTACGTTTTCGTATTTGTATGAGCGCATATAAATATAGCATTTCTATTAAACTTTTTTATATTGTCTTTACATACGCTTTGTTGGTAGTTCAAACAAAGTCAAGGAGGTAGGAACTGGGTAGTACAACCACAGCAGACAAGGTCGTACAACCTAGTAGATCTCTCGATATGTGTTACGGTCTTCGTCTGGTCTTGGTGCTAGTCGCGGCAATTGTGCTCATGGGCAGATGCGATAAGTTAGAAAAATTGATCGATTCAGTGTATTCTGACTTTGTTAATGAACGAGATTTTATGGGAATTTCAGTTGGTGTTGTAACTCCTGAAGGTATTAGATACTTTAATTATGGTGTACAGAATCAAACTTCATTAGCAGTAAATGAAAACACAATCTTTTCAATTAACTCGATGACTAAAGTATTTACTGCGATTGCATTAGCTGATCATGTCGTAAACAAGAATACAGTGAAAATAGAAAACCGTATTCAACCACTAATACCAGACCATAAAATGCCAATTGATGATGGAAAAGATATCTTGTTCCTTGACTTAGTCACTCATTGGAGTGGATTGCCCACAAGACCAGACAACTGGGTAGATCCAGATGCGGATGATGTATACAGTACGTACACAGATGAATTATTTTTTGAATATTTAGGCAATTACACATTTATTGATTTGCATCTTCGTCGACAATACTGGTACTCTAACTTAGCGTTCGGCTTATGTGCATATATTCTATCATCTGAAATTGATAATAGTGATTTTAATCATTTAATGCATTCTACAATATTTGATCCACTAAATATGGATAGAAGTGGGTTGGTTATTGATGAAAAATCAGACTCACAATTAGCTGTGGGTCATGAAACTGATGGCACATCCGTTACTTGGGGGTGGTCTTGTGAAACAGTGTTAGGAAGTTGGGCCATACGATCCACTGCAGCTGATATGACAAAATTTTTACAAGCTAACATTAAAGCTGATTCAGATGATAGCACTCCGTTATATCGAGCAATGAATTTTTCCCATCAGCGCCAAAGACCAACTGATGAAGATGGATATAGTATAGGTTTAGGCTGGAGAATTGAAGATTCTACTAATACCAGAATGAAAAGTGGTTCAGGTGATGGTTTTGAGTGCAATATGTTATTTAATTCGGAACACAATTTAGGTCTTGTTGTGTTGTCGAATTCGTATATTGACTCACCTCATGATACAACTACTACAAGTGAATTTATTTTCAAAGAATTATTAAAAATGTATTAATTTTGATAATGTTTCTCTCTAACTACATCGCCATCCTATTATTTTGAACCACTTGGCTACTGCGATTATTTGTTTATTCATGATGTTAACAAATCAGATTCCTTTTGTTTCCGTTTTGACTTTCTACCTCAAAAGTTTGAGTTCCTGCGGAACCAAAACCAAAATCTTTGTTGTTGCTGTGAGTGAGTGAGTGAGTGAGTGAGTGGGAGATGGCAATGTTCCCCGAGGCCTTAACGGACCTTTTTTTCGTTGTGGGCCTTCTTGTTTTACTCTGTTTTCTGTTGTTTTGTGTCATTAGAATCAATGTAGTATGGAAAGAGTATTTGAAAGAGCGAACACGAAAGGCATTGGAAAAACGCCGATTGATGGATGACAAATTTAGAGAAATAAATGGATATTCGTGGGACTATGTATTTGTATTTAAAGTTTATGATGAGGAGGAAGTGTTGAGTCCTCTTCAACGGAAATTTAACATGAAAAGAATACTAACACAATTAGGATTAGGTGGGTTTGAGATAAGAATGTTTTATAGTGTAGAAAGAAATAAAGTATTTTGTAAATTACGGGTGCCAGTAGAGCGTTTATATATCGAGGCGGATCGTATTGGTATGAAGTTGCCATGTAACCCTGTTGGTTTAAAGAAATTAATAACTGAGACAGGGAGAAGAAATAATGATGGAATTGAGTTGTGGTCGCCAAATAAAAATATACCAGATGAATCAATTATGACCTCAATGAAGCCATGGGATGAGATTTATATTCCATTTGAATACAGTCAAACTGAAGGTATTCCAGCTTATCTAGATTCGATACTTCAAAAATGTGTGATACTGCATTTATCTGTTGATAATGACAACATTAATTTCAATGTCATGCACCAATCTACAGGCCCTAGTGATGATGGTGTTGAAATGAGTGCTTTAAGTAACAAAACTGGAGCTCCTGGTTTTAGAGATTCAACTTACGTACATAAGTTAAATGAAGTTCAATCAATGGGAAATAGTATTAAACATTCAACAATGGAATCTTTGTTTCGAAGTTCCGACCGCTTGAAATTGATTTATTCAGTATTAAATTGCCATCAACCAGGAGGTTGTTATTTGGATACTGTCCAATTACTTCGTGATAGATGTGTTTTATCCATTTACCCCCTTCATGATGTTGTAGAATTAAGTTACCTACAGACTCATTGGTTAAATTTATTCGAGTTTCCATGGAATCAAGACGTTACCAAGGTCAAAAATTATTTTGGTGAAAAAATTGGTCTATACTTTGTTTTTCTGGGATTCTACACCACATACCTTTTTTTAGCAGCCGTATTTGGTATAATAGCTTGGATCAATGTGGCTGCCGAAAACAATGATCCCAGTGCTCCAGCGATACCATATTTTGCCGGCTTCATGTCCATTTGGGCCACATTAATATTAGAATTATGGAAACGTAAAGAAAAACGATATGCTCTACGTTGGGGTATGATAGGTTACGAAGCTCAAGAACAAGATCGACCAGCATTTGTTGGCGAGAAAAGGTTGTCTAGCGTTAATGGTAAGCCAACATTATATTTTCCAGTTTTAGAGCGATCGCTACGTTCGTTAAAAACATCGGGCGTAATTATGGTCTCTATAATTGGCGTTATTGGAGTAATAGCTATAATCTTTGTGATTGAAATTGCTATGAATGATATAGTGATCAATGGCACTCAAGTTGGTGGAATTGTAGGCTCCATTTTATTAGCAATACAAATTCAGGTATTGAATTATTACTATGGCGAGCTTGCACTCAAATTAAATGACTATGAAAACCATCGTACGGATACGCAATACGAAGATAGCTTAATTGTAAAAACGTTTTTATTCCAGTTCGTCAATTCATTTGTTTCATTGTTTTACGTTGCATTTTTGAAACCATTTTTAGAGTCTACTGATCCATGCAATGTGTCTTGTATGTATGATTTACAGACTATGCTTGCGACAATATTCATAACAAGATTAGGTTTAGGCAACATTACCGAGGTTGGAATGCCTATGATTACATCTCACTTAGAACGTCGCAAAGTTAAGCTTCATGTCGAAGCTGCCGTAAAAAAAGAAGTGAATGAGGCTGAGAAGGCAGTATTGCGGACAAATAGCATCATATATGGTGTCAATAGTAAGGACAATTTGGACAACATAATACAATCGAAATGTGACATGAGTGAGGTAGAAAGATCATTCTTACTACCAACTTATGATGTGATGCTGGGACCATTTGAGGACTACGCGGAAATGGTTATACAATTTGGATACACAACCATGTTTATTGTTGCATTTCCTCTTGCTACTGTAATGTCACTTTTCAATAATTATATTGAATTACGTGTAGATGCGTGGAAACTAACTCAAGTAGTACGACGACCAGAACCACGATCATGTGAGGATATTGGATCTTGGTTTGAAATTTTTGAAATAATTTCATATGCCGCCGTCTTTGTCAATTCTGGATTAGTCGCATTTACATCGACATCGTCTATAAATACCCCATGGTCGATGCGTGTGTGGATATTTGTACTCATGTCGTTTGGTTTGATGGGAATTAAGTTTTTGTTCCAATACTTCATCCCTGACGTGTCGCCTGAAGTTAACATTCAAGTTCAAAGAAACGAATATTTTTATGGTAAAATCGTAGAGAATAAAGTAGACGAAGTTGAAAATGATGATAATTCGAAAAATAGAACTGCTTATTCATACACTGTCGGTTTCTATGACGATGATCCTATGTAATTAAGAAATTTCTATAAACTAATAAACTCAATATGATTCTGGTATACTTCACTCCACATATAATGTAAAAACTTGTTATATTTACAGGTACTTGTCTCAGACATCACTTATTGCACTCCGTAATAATGGACTGCAAATAGCGTGTGCTTTACTTCTTTTTAATAGATTTGTTTCGGTGCCGATGGCAGATTTTTTAAATGCTGTTGATATTGAATTGTCAGCAATAATTTCACTTCGTATGCATTTGGCTACTAATTCGTTTCTACGATAGTTAATACTACCATGGACTTTTCGAATAAGATTTTTAGATTCCCCGTGATTATTGTACGAATTAAACGGTGGCTTAACTTCACTCAAATAAGTAGATGCATGGTACGCAGTATAAGTTGCCTTTGATGATGCATTAAATTTATTCTTGAAGTTCAAACTTCCACCTAGTACGTCCCTACTAAGATACAAAAATAGTTATATAAAGTTCAAGAGATGTAACATTAAAGCATAAATATAGTAACAAAAGTCACGAAAACTTGATATATATAAAATTATGATGCATAAATTCTGACGTTTGCAGGGTAACTGTCGGCATTCAAATGCAACCCCCAGCTAGGTTAAAATCATGTGAAAGTGTGATAATTACCCAGTTCTTTGTTGATCGACAAACTCCATAACCCTCGGCTAATCTACGCACACACCTGCTCCAACATCAACCCACACAGCAAAAAGATATCAAGTACCTGGACTTGATGTGGGTGTGCAAAGAACCAAGAGTCCCTTTGTGAATTCCGGGCCGAGAATTTCTGGTATCGGAATAAGAAATATCGAGTACAGTACTCAGAATACAAATTATAAACAAGATTGGTGGAAATAGTATGCGAATAACTTTTTAAATTTCACCGCAATAATTTGTAATGATTAATGTGGCATAAATTACGACAATGAACTAGATGCAAAATGTAAATATTTGAAACTCTTGCCTCTTTGTCACGAATTCTACCGTTACATCGCATACGTTACGGATGACAATTGGGAACAGTGAACGAACCCACTCATAATCCCTATTTTTTCTATCGCCTCTGAAATTGATTTTCTGAAGAGTCAATTACAATATGAAGATTTTAGTGCAGTTTGAGCGCGCATTCTTTTATGATTCGCGGGATTTTGATGTTTTCGACATTCAAAATGTAAAAAACAAGCTTAGTCTTGACGTAAATATATCATCTAATAGCATCGAGCTTTATGAACATAATAAGTTACTAAGAGATGATTGCGTCTTCCATGATGATCCAACAAAAATCTTGATACTTCGCGGTATATTAAAAGGGGGGCTTGTGGGAGGAAAGGGTGGTTTCGGTGCATTGCTCAGAATACAAGCCAGACAAAGTGGAAAAAAGACAACTACGGATTTTGGTTCTTGTCGTGATTTAAGTGGAAGACGATTACGACATGTAAACGATGAAAAGATTTTAGAAAAATGGAGGGAATCTGAAGAAAATGGTGTTAAATTTGATCCTGAACAACAAACATCATCAAATATTGAACTTTGGTTTTTGAATACGCCCTCATGGG
>JACCDO011809875.1_pt1 | contig 15008 bp, 16 predicted proteins | sample 7446101 | NCBI WGS metagenome assembly JACCDO01 (sample SAMN15323440, study PRJNA562643) | freshwater metagenome | isolation source: river surface water | place: USA:Blue River Watershed | collected 2017-08-16
GCATCCACTTCAAGGGCACCCTCGCGACCACCCAGCGCGTGCCGGTCGAGGGCCAGGCCGGCCAGACCCGCGAGGAGCAGATCGTGCTCGGCATCGACATCGTCTTCCAAAAGCCGTACCGCCAGCGCATGATCCTGCGGTCCGACCGGGTGGTGGAGACGACCGCGCTCGACGACTACGACGCCTGGGTCCGCCGGGCCGAGGCTTCGGACGAGAAGCGCTGGCAGGTGACCCTCCTCGACGCCCAGCAGGTCAAGCGGCTGCGGGCCAACACCTGGGAGAACCTCCATTTCTACACCGGCCTCGCGCGCCGCGGCGGCAAGGTCGACTTCGGCGGCGAGGTCGACGTGGACGGCCGGAAATGCGTCAAGCTCTCGTTCGTCCACGACGACAGCATCGCCTTCGTCCGCTACTTCGACCAGGCCACCGGCCGGCTGGTGAAGACCGAGACCGAGAACGGCGCCGAGATCCGCGAGGAGGGCGAGATCCTCGTCAAGGGCCTGCGCTTCCCGCGGCGCCTGATCAACCGCGCCCCGAACGGCCAGGTCGCGACCATCACCTTCGAGTCCGTGACCGTCAACGAGCCGCTCCCGGCCGACGCCTTCGCGGTGCCCGCGTTCAGCCCCGGGGGCTGACGGGGACCGGTTACATTCTCTAACGCGCGGACGCGCGGGCCTTATTCATGGCCGCGGGCCGTGTCATCCCGAGGCTTTGCTTTGCATGGCCCGGCGATTCGGGCAACGTGGCGACGTTCCCCGTACCCCCATGACCGCGCTGATCAAGATCGACCAGAAGGAGTTCACGTTCCCGGTGATGACCGGCACCGAGGGCGAGAAGGCCATCGATGCCCGCAACCTCCGCAAGGACACCGGCTACATCTTCTACGACCAGGGCTACGGCAACACCGGCTCCTGCGAGAGCGCCGTCACCTTCCTCGACGGCGACAACGGCATCCTCCGCCACCGCGGCTACCCGATCGAGCAGCTCGCCAACCACTCCGACTTCGTCGAGACCGCCTACCTCATCATCTACGGCGAGCTGCCGAACGTGAAGCAGCGGCGGGATTTCGGCCGCCGCCTGCGCGACAACGCCGCCATCGGCACGCAGATGCAGCGCATCTTCGAGGGCTTCCCCGAGTCCGCCCCGCCGATGGGCATGCTGACCTCGATCGTCAGCTCCCTCGCCGCCTACTACCCGCACCTCGCGGCGAACAATTTCGAGAAGGACCTCGCGACCTTCGACGAGGCCGCCGCGATGGCGATGTCCAAGATCCGGACGATCGCGGCCATGATCTACCGCTACCGCAACGGCCTGCCCTTCATCCACCCGCGGGACCTGCCCTTCGCCGACAACTTCATGCACATGATGTTCTCGGACCCGTACGTGGCCTACCAGCCGATCCCCGAGGTCACGCGCGCGCTCAATCTCCTCCTCCTCCTCCACGCCGACCACGAGCAGAACTGCTCCACCTCGACCGTGCGGATGGTCGCCTCCAGCGGCGCCAACCTCTTCACCTCGATCTCCGCGGGCGTCTGCGCCCTCTCCGGACCGCTCCACGGCGGCGCCAACGTGGCGGTGATGCAGATGCTGCAGTCCATCCACGACGAGGGCGACGACGGCACGCGGTTCATCCAGGCGGCCAAGGGCGGCTCGAAGAGCAACCGCCTGATGGGCTTCGGCCACGCGGTCTACCGCAACTTCGACCCGCGCGCCCGCATCATCGGCAAGGCCTGCGGCGAGGTGCTCGCTCGCCTCGGCAAATCCGACCCGCTCCTCGACATCGCCCAGAACCTCGAGCAGGCGGCGCTGAAGGACGACTACTTCGTCTCCCGGAAGCTCTACCCCAACGTGGACTTCTACTCGGGCATCATCATGCGCGCCCTCGGCATCCCGACCGACATGTTCACCGTCATGTTCGCCATCGGCCGCGCCCCGGGCTGGATCGCCAACTGGCGCGAGGTCGCCTCCAACGCCAAGGGCCGCATCTACCGCCCCCGCCAGGTCTACGTCGGCCCCGCCAAGCGCGACTACGTGCCGATGGACCAGCGCGGCTGATCCGCCCGTACCGTTCCGCACCCTCGGGGCCGGTCCGCTGACCGGCCCTATTTCTTTTCCGGCGGGGCGTGGAAGATCTCGTCCATCCGCAGCCCGGTCAGCCGCTCCAGCCCCTTCACCAGCCGCCAGAGCGCGACCATCATCATCGCCATGCTCGGCACGACGATGACCGGCCAGCTCCAGGCGAGCATCTTCCCGTACTGGGCGTTGAACTCCGGCGTGTCGGGCGCCGCGGTGATGAGGTACCGGGCGAGGGCGAAATTGAGCGTGGCGCTGAGCGCGAACGAGACGGCGAGCAGCAGGCTGCCGGAACGGAGCAGGCCGTCGAACTCCGCCTGGCGGCCGTGGGCGGCGACCGCCGCGTTGACCCGCTCCAGGTCCACGACCTGGTCGTTGAGCAGGAACTGCCGGACCAGCGGCCGGCCGAGCGCCTGCGAGACGACGACCGCCACGCCGATCAGGGCCGGCACGGCGGCCTCCTTGACCGCGAACCAGAAAGGTTCGAGCCGCATCAGGCCCAATCCGCCGGTCGCGAGCGTGCTGGCGAAGCCCAGCGCCGAGACGAAGTTGAAGGTCCGCCGCCGCCAGAGGTCGTAGAGCCCGTAGCCGAGCGGGAAGGCGAGGGCGACGAGCAGTGCCGGCATCGCCCCGAGGTGGTCGGTGCCCTTGGACAGGATGAGGAGCGGGGCGGCGAGGTTGCAGCCGAGGTTGAGGAGCAGGTTCTCGCGGGGGGGCTTCGGGCCGGGCATGCGCCGGGGAATAGAACCGGCCCCGCGCCCGACCGGAAGCCGGAACCCGCCGGCGGGCCGCCTTTTCCGGATTCCCCGCCGGGGCCGGACCTGCTTTCCTCGGCGCGAATGATCCTCCTCGGCGTCAACATCGACCACTGCGCCACCGTGCGCCAGGCCCGCTACCGGCAGGCCGGGACCACCGTGGGCGGCAACATCGAGCCGGACCCCGTCGCCCTCGCCGCGCTCTGCGAACGCGCCGGGGCCGACGGCATCACCATCCATCTCCGCGAGGACCGCCGGCATATCCAGGACCGCGACGTCGAGCGCCTCTGCGAGTCCGCCACCACCCGGGTGAACCTCGAGATGGCCTGCACGCCCGAGATGACCGCCCTCGCGCTCCGCCTGAAGCCGCACTCGGTCTGCCTCGTGCCCGAGAGCCGCGAGGAAATCACGACCGAGGGCGGGCTCGACGTCGTGAAGCACCGCGACAAGGTCGCGCGCGTCACTGACGCGATGAACGCGGCTGGGATCAGGACCTCCCTCTTCATCGATGCCGACGAGCACCAGATCGAGCTGGCGCGGAAGCTCTCCGCCCCCTGGATCGAGCTCCACACCGGCGCCTACGCCCACGCCTACCACGGGCCGGCGCGGGCCGACGAGTTCAAGCGCCTCTGCCTCGGCGCCACCCAGGCCAACGCCCTCGGCCTCGTGGTCAACGCCGGCCACGGCATCAATTACGTCAACATCGACGAGGTCCGCACCATCCCCCACCTCCACGAGCTCAACATCGGCCACAGCATCATCAGCCGCGCCCTCTTCACCGGCATCGAGGAGGCCGTCCGCGAGATGAAGGCGCGGATGAATCCCTGACGTCACGCGGGCCCCGTCTCTTGGCCCCTGACTCCTGACTCCTGCATCCCGGCTCCTTCCTCGCCCCATGCTCTCCCTCCCTCCCGGCGGCATCCTCATCGGACTCGGCTGCGACCTGATCGAGACCGAGCGCATCCGCAAGGTGCTCGAGAAGCACGGCGAGCGTTTCCTCAAGCGGGTCTTCACCGACGAGGAGCGCGCCTACTGCGAATCCCTCGGACACCCGCACAAACATTACGCGGCCCGCTGGGCGGCGAAGGAGGCGGTGTCGAAATGCTTCACGACCGGCATCGGGCCGCACCTCGATTGGACGTCCGTCTCGGTCTACCACGGCAGCCGCAAGGAACCGCTCGTCCGCCTCGACGCGAAAGGCGCGGCCCTCCTCCAGCAGGTCGGCGCGACCCATGTCTGGCTCTCGCTCTCGCACACCGAGTCCCACGCCATGGCCGTGGCCGCGATTGTGCGGCACGGCTGATTCCCGGGAGCCGGCCCGGTTCCAGGCTATGAGGGATTCCGCCAGACCGCCCTCACCGACCCCTCGTCTCGTCGGTTGGCTGGTGGCCGCCTTCGTCGTCTCCGGCCCGGCCCTTTTTTTCCTCCTCGTGACGCCGCGAGAGGAGGCCGCCGGCGATTCGCCCATCCTCGTGCCGGTTTCCCCATCGCCCTCGCGGCTCGCGGCGGTGGGCCTGCGCGAGAATCGTGACTGGGACGCGCTCCCGGAGGTCTTCGCTCTCTGGGCTGACCGCGCCTACTGGGAGGGTGGCCGCACCTACTTCGCATGGTGGCACCCCGGTTCGGGTCGGCATGATTATTTCTTCGAGGCACGACGGACGGCGACGGGGTTCCGGTTCCGCGAGATTCGCGAACCGGACGGCGAGGTCTTCGTCTGGGACGAGGCGGCGGCCGATTCGCCCCTTCGCCTCTATTTGCCGGTGGATGTCGGCCCGGGGGTGAAGTTCTCGCCGCCGCTTCCCCCGGCGGTGCCGATGCGGGGCTCCCGGCCTCCGCGTCCCTGAGGCTCAGGCCGTCCGAAAGACGAACACGTGGCCCTGCTCCGTGCCGACGGCGAGGAGCCCGTCGTCGGCGCGCCAGGCGAACTTCGTGGCGGCGGCGGGCATTTTCACTTCGGCGATGAGCGGGTTCTTCCGCGTCGGGGCCCAGAGCGAGAACTCGCCGTCAGCGGAACCCGAGGCGAGCAGGCCGTGGCTGTGCTGGAAGGCGACGGCGACGACCCGGCCGCCGTGCGGCAGCAACTGCGGTTCGCGGCCTTCGGGGCCGGCGCCGCCGCAATCCCAGATGCTGGCGTCGCGTCCGCCGCCGGTGGCGAGCCAGCGGGAATCGTGGCTGAAGGACAGTTCCTTCAGCCGCGTCTCGTAGCCGCTCATGTGCAGCTCGAGGTCCTCGGCGGGGGCCCAGAGGTGGACCGCGTTGTCGTGGCAGCCGGCCACCAGCCAGCGGCGGTCGGGCGACCAGACGAGGGCGTAGATGGCGTTGCCGTAGGAGAACTCCTTCACCGCGGTGAAATCGGCGGTGCTCCAGACGGCGACATGACCGAAGCAGGCGGCGGCGAGGGCGGGGGGCGGAGCGCCGGCGATCGGGCCGGCGGTCATGGCCAGGGCGCTGATCGTCTTCGGGGCGTCGGGGAAGGTGTGGGCGACGGTGCCGTCGGCGTGGAGGGCGACGAGCTTGCGGCCGGCGGCGGCGAAGAGGGCGGAGGGCGCGCCGGACGAGGCCGGGCTCCACGCCAGATGCTCGACCCACGCATGGCCGAGCGCGGTCTCGGCCAGCTCGGCGCCGGTGGCGGCGCTCCAGAACTTCACCCGGCCGTCCTGTCCGCCGCTGGCGAGTTCGCCCGCACCCGGATTCCAGGCGACGCAGTTCGCGCCGTCGGCATGGCCGGGCAGGCGGTGCCGCGGCGCGCCGGTGGCGGCGTCGAGGAGCGTCACCGCCCCGCTCTGCGCGGCGGCGGCGAGCGTCGAGCCGTCGGGCGACCAGGCGAGGTCGATGACGTAGTCGTCGAGGGTCGCGGCCCAGTGCTTGGCGAAGATCATCGGCGGTCGGGCCTCAGCCGGCGGCGAGGCAGGCCTTGAAGCCCTCGGTGAGGGCGGCGCGGTCGAGGTTCTTGCCGATGAAGACGAGGGTGTTGGTGCGGTCCTCGCCAGGAGCCCACTCGCGGTCGAACTTGGCGTCGAAGAGCATGTGCACGCCCTGGAAGACGAGGCGCTTGGGCGTGCCCTTCACGCCGAGGACGCCCTTCATCCGGTAGATGTCGCCGCCCTTGTCCTGCAGGAGCTTCGAGATCCAGTCGTTGAGCTTCTTGCCGTCGCAGTGTCCCTCGATCCGGATGCCGACCGACGACACCTCCTCGTCGTGGGCGTGCACGTGGCGGAAGGTGCGGTCCCAGGCGTATTTCGTGAACTCGCCGCCGGGCCGGTAGAAATGGGTCGGCACGTCGTGCGCGGTGAAGACGAGGTAGCGCCCGGCGGCGGGAATCGGCACGCTGAATTTGCCGTACTCGTTCGTCAGCTTGAGCCGGTTGAGCTTGGCACCGACCTCGAGGGATTCGCCCGGCAGCTTGATCGCCTCCCAGTCGGAGAACGTCTGCACGGTCGCGTGGACGGCGGCGGCCACGTCGGGCTCGGAGAAGGAGGCGACCGGCGCGACCACGACATCGAGCTCGTTGTGGTCGTGGCCGCAGTCCGGACCGCATTCGTGGTCATGGCCGTGGCCGTGGTGATGCCCGCCCTTCTCGGCCGGGTCGTGCCCGATCTCGAGGGTATGGGCGCCGGGCTGCAGCTCGTAGCCGCCGGCCCATTCGAAGGGGTATTCCATCTCGAGGAACTGCGGGTCGACCTCGATCGCGCGCTCCAGCTTGAAGCCCCCGAGATTCAGCACGCGGTCCACCGGCACGTCGGCGTTGCGGGTGCGGTGCACCTTCGCCACGGCGTTGATGCGGCGCAGGCGGCGCTCGAGGGCGTCGAGGTCCTCCGGGCTGACGAGGTCGGTCTTGTTGAGCAGGATGACGTCGGCGAAGGCGACCTGCTTCAGCGCCTCGGGGGAATCGTCGAGGTGGAGCAGGATGTGCTTCGCGTCGACCAGCGTGACGATGCCGTCGAGGGCGAACTGCTCGCGCATCTCCGGGTCGGTGAAGAAGGTCTGCGCGACCGGGGCGGGATTGGCGAGGCCGGTGGTCTCGATGAGGATGGCGTCGAGCCGGTCCTTGCGCTTCATCAGCCGGCCGAGGATGCGGAGGAGGTCGCCGCGCACGGTGCAGCAGATGCAGCCGTTGTTCATCTCGAAGATCTCCTCGTCGCTCCGGATGACGAGCTGGTTGTCCACGCCCACCTCCCCGAACTCGTTCTCGATCACGGCGATCTTCCGGCCGTGCTGCTCGGTCAGGATGCGGTTGAGGAGCGTCGTCTTGCCGGCGCCGAGGAAGCCGGTGAGGACGGTGACGGGAATCGGGGAAGGCATGGCGGAGGACGGAGGAGCTGAACGCCGAACGCTGAGATTCGGAGGACCTTCTAACAAAAGGGGCCGTCGGAGGTTTGCAAACCTCGGGGCGGGCGGTGTGTTCAGGCCATGGAAGACAAGCTGCCTCCACTGCCGGACGAACCGAAGCCCGGGCTCTACCGCCACTACAAGGGCGGTCAGTATCGCGTGCTCGGGCTGGCCCGGCACTCGGAGACGCTCGAGCCGCTGGTGGTCTATCAGGCCCTCTACGGGGAGGGCGGACTCTGGGTCCGGCCGGCGGCGATGTTTGGCGAGACGGTCGTGGTCGGCGCCGGGCGCGTGCCGCGGTTCGCCCGGATCGGCGACTGAGTCGCGGTCCGCTTTAGGCCGCGGGTGCGGCGGCGGCCCGGGCCCGGGCGAATTCCGCCCGCAGTTCCTCCAGCTTCGCCGCCGTCGCCGGCGAGGCGAGGACGGCGCGGCCGACGGCCTCGCCGAGACGACGGCCGGCGAGCACGTCGCTCGGGAAATGGGCGCCGCCGTAGAGGCGGCTGAGGCGGACGAGCTCGGATTGGCGCTCCCAGTCGGCGGCGTGGGCCGGGTCGATGGCGGTGAGGAGCACGGCGAACATGGCGGCACCCGTGGAGTGGCCGCTGGGGTAGGAGTAGCCGTCAGGCCGCTCGAACGCGGGCTCGAGCCCCGGGAGGGCGACGTGCGGCCGGGGACGGGCGTGGGCCTCCTTCACCTGGTCGGTGATGGGTCGGACCTCGGGCAGCAGTTCCGTGATGAAGGCGGCCAGCTTCGGCAGGGTCTGGGGCGAGGCCCAGTCGCCGAGGACCGGCTGCATCATCTTGAAGATGTCGAAGCGTTCGTACCGGTGCGCGAGCGCGGCCTGCTCCGCGGTCCGGTTCACCGCGAACAGCCGCGCCGCCAGCAGGTCGGCCTCGGCCGCGATGGAGCCGGCGGCCGGGGGCGGGGGCACGACGGCCGCCGGGTCGAGGCCGGGCGCGAGGTACTTCGCCGCCGCGGAGGCGGCGAGGACGAGGAGGAGGGACAGGTGGCGGAGCATGGTCATTCGACGGTGCGGAGCTGGACGCTGTCCACCCGCCGGTCCTCGTGGGTCACGAGGTCGGAGACGATGACCAGCTTGTCCCCGGTGCGGATGCGGCCGGCGTCGCGGAGCCAGGCGATGGCGCGGGTGATCGTGAGCTCGGGGTCGCCGAGGCGCTCGAGGAGGAAGGGGTCCACGCCGCGGACCATGCGGAGGTGGCGGAGCGTCTCGACCGAGTCGGTCATCGCGAGGACCGGAGCGCAGGTGGGGCGATGGGCGGCGAGGCCGGCCGCGGTCACGCCGCGGCGGGTGAAGCAGAGAAGCGCGGATTGCGGCAGCTCGTTGGCCATGACGACGGCGGAGCGCAGGAGCTTCATCCGCTCGGTGGGGAAGACCGCCGGCTCGTGGTCGTCGGACGCCATCTCGTCCTCGATCCGGCGCGCGATGGAGTCGAGCACGCGCACGCAGTCGAGCGGGTAGCGGCCGACGGTCGTCTCGCCGGAGAGCATGACGCAGTCGGCGGATTCGAAGACCGCGTTCGCCACGTCGGTGATCTCGGCCCGGGTCGGGACGGGCTGGCTGATCATCGACTCGAGCATGTGGGTGGCGATGATGACCGGGCGGCCGATGGCGAGGCAGGTGCGGACGGCGCGGCGCTGGACGACCGGCAGCTCCTGCAGCGGGATCTCGATGCCGAGGTCGCCGCGCGCGACCATCAGGACGTCGGTCGCGCGGATGATGCCGTCGAGGTGGTCGATGGCCGACTGGTCCTCGATCTTCGCCACGATCCGCGCCCGCGAGCCGTGCTCCTTGAGGAACTCGCGCAGCCCGTGGATGTCGGCCGCCTCGCGCACGAAGGAGAGGGCGATGAAGTCCACGCCGGCCTCGATGCCGACGAGGGTGTCGGCGCGGTCCTTCTCGGTGAACGAGGGGAGGCTGACGTGGACGCCGGGAAGGTTGATGTGCCGCCGGGACTTGAGCTCGCCGGGCGTGAGGACCCGGCAGCGGATATGGGCGTCGTTCTTGCTCAGGACCTCGAGGCGGATGAGCCCGTTGTCGACGAGCACGGTGTCGCCGACCCGGATGTCGTTGACGAGGTTGCGGTAGTTCACGTCCACCGAGCGGATCTCCTCCGACCCCCTGCGGTCCTCGCCGGGCTTGACCGTGAAGTCGAAGATCTCGCCCGCCTTGAGCTCCATCGGCAGGGCGAGGTCGCCGGTGCGGATCTCGGGCCCCTTGATGTCCATCATGACGGCGACCTCGCGGCCGGCGGCGGAGGAGGCGGCGCGGATGCGGCGGACGATGGTGCGCGTCCACTCGTGCGTGGCGTGCGCCATGTTGAGCCGGACGACGTCCACCCCGCCGCGGAACAGCTCCTTCAGCGTCTCCTCGCTCTCGGTCGCCGGTCCGAGGGTGGCGATGATCTTGGTGCGGCGGAAGGGCGTCGCGGACATGCGCCCCGAGGCAACCGCGTCCGGCCGGCGGGCGCAATGCCGAAGCCGGTCATGCCGGGCGTCGCGCGCTCAGAGCTCGAGCTCGGCGGCGCCCCCGCCCGGCGGCACGACGGTGAAGGCGCAGCCGAGGGCGGCGAGGGCCGGGCCGCAGGCGGCCTCGACCGCGGCGGTCGTGTTGCAGTCGCGGCTGAGGTGGGCGAAGTAGACGTGGCGCCAGCGCGGGCGCTCGACGGAGGCGAGGAGCTCGCGCGCGGCCTCGTTCGAGAGGTGGCCGTGGCGGCCGTTGATCCGCTGCTTGACCGCCCACGGGCGCTTCGTGTCGGCCTCGAGAAGGCGCGGGCAGTAGTTGGCCTCGACCACGAGCACGTCGGCCGCGCGCACGCGCTCGCGCACGTGGGCCGGGGCGTGGCCGAGGTCGGTGACCCAGGCGACCGCGCGCCGCGGGGCGAGCAGGTCGTCCTCGTGGCCGTGGGCGAGGACGAAGCCGACGGGGTCCTGGGCGTCGTGCGGGACGGAGAAGCTGCTGACCTCGAGGTCGCGGAAGCGGAAGGTCCCCCCGGTCTCGAACACCTGCCAGTCGACGCGGTGCTTGAGCCCGCGCTGGACGGCGCGGGCGGTGCCGGCGTTGGCGAAGACGCGGATGTGCGGCAGCTTCGCGAGACCGGAGAGGCCGGCGGCGTGGTCGCCGTGCTCGTGGGTGAGGAAGATCGCGTCGATGCGGTCGAGCGACTCGCCCGCGGCGGCGAGCAGCTCCCCCAGCCGCCGGGCGGAGAAGCCCGCGTCCACCAGCACCCGCGTGTCGCCGGTCTGGAGGAGGGCGGCGTTGCCGTCGCTGCCGCTGCCGAGGATGCGGAAACGCACGGGCATCGGGCGAAGGTGGGGCCCGCCGGCGCGCGCGGGCAAACGGAAAAAGCCCCGTCCCTCCGTCAGGCCTCCGCCCGCCGCGGGGCCGACGGGGCCGCCGCCTCGAAGCGCGCCTTCAGCCGCAGGCAGGGGCGCTCGAGGAATCGGAACGACAGGGCGGCGAGGGCGAGCGAGGCCGCGAGCTTGAGGCCGAGCCGGACGGGGAAGGGGAGGTGGGGGAGGTGCTGCTCGACGAGGAAGTAGACCGGCAGGTGGAGGAGGTAGAGGCCGTAGGAGATGCGGCCGATGTAGACGAGCGGCGCCCACGAGAACACTCGGGCGAGGAGCGAATGCCGGCCGACGACGAGGTCCGCGATGAGGACGGCCGAGGCGACGGCGACGATGACGTAGCCGTACCGCCCCATCCACGGGCTGTACCAGGTCACGATCCGCGGCACGAGCAGGAGCACGAGGACCGCGGCCGGCGCCGCGAGGCGGCCGAGACGCCGGCTGGCGGCGTCGGCGAGGGGCGTCTCCGCCCAGGCGCGGGCGAAATAGGCGAGGGCGGCGCCGGCCATCAGCGAGTCGAGCCGGGTGTCGAGGCCGTAGTTGATGCGCTCGTCCGAGTAGATGCCGACCATCCCGGCGCGATAGACCGCGATGAGCAGCGCCCCGCACACAAGCAGGAAGCCCTTGGTCCGCGGGTCGGCGACGCGGCGCTCGAGCGCGAGCACGACGAGCGGCCAGAAGAGGTAGAACTGCTCCTCGATCGCGAGGGTCCAGCAGTGGATCAGCCACGAGAGGTCGGCGTCGGAGAAGGCCCGCACCCAGTTCGCGGTGTAGGTCAGCGCGATGCCGATGGCGGACCAGGGCACGCGGCCGGTCGTGAGGTGGAGCGCGACCGCAACGAACACGCAGGTCAGGAGCAACGCGGGCGCGAGGCGGAGGAACCGTCGCGCGTAGAAGTTGCGGAAGCTGAGGCGCCCGGTCGCCGCGACCTCGGCCGCGAGGATGCTGGTGATGAGGTAGCCGCTGAGGACGAAGAACAGGTCCACGCCCACCCCGCCGCTGCGGAACCACGCGACCCCGCCGTGGGCCGCGAGCACGATGCCGATGGCGAGGGCGCGCACGCCGTCGAGGGCGGGGAAGTAGCGGTGCATCGCGCGCGTTTCTGCCCGGGGCCGGCGGGGCCGGGCAAAGGGATTCGCACTGAAATATCATCGCCCCGAGACGGGCAGTTGACCCCGGGCGCGAGATGGGTTTCCGTCCCGGGTTCCATGCCGAAAGCCTCCCGCCGCCGCCCCGCCGCCGCACCCGCTGTCCGACCGCAGCGGGGCGTGGTGACCATCACGCGGCAGGTTCACTTCAACTCGGCGCACCGGCTCTACAACCCGACGAAGAGCCTGCGCTGGAACCAGGCGCAGTACGGGCTCTGCACCAACCCGCACTGGCACGGCCACAACTACGTCCTTGAGGTCTCGCTCCGGGGCGAGCCCGACCCCGTGACCGGTTACCTGATGGACCTCGGGGAACTGAAGCGCATCCTCCACGAGACGGTGGTGGACCGCTGCGACCACCGGAACCTCAACGACGAGGTCGACTTCCTCCGCGGCATCATCCCCTCCACCGAGAACCTCGTCATCGCCTCCTGGAACCAGATCGCGCCCCGCATCCGCCCGCCCGCCCGCCTCCACTGCGTGCGGCTCTACGAGACCCCCCGCAATTTCGCCGAATACCACGGCCCAGACGCCAGCTAAGCGGGTCCGATTCCCGCCTCCGGTTAACGTCCAACCGCCTGGCCCAACCCATGCCAAAAACGTCATGCCCAACCGTCCCCTCTACCTGCACCGCGCCCGCGGCGGCCACGAACCGCGCATGAGCCGGGGCTACGACAACGCCTTCCGCGTCTCCCCCGACTACCGGGCGAGCCTGCCCGACATGATGGACGCCGTGGACGCCATCCAGGGCGCGAACGTGCCGATCCAGCAGGTCGGCATCCACAACTTCAAGCTGCCGCTCAAGTACCGCACCAAGGCGGGCGAGGTGCTCACGCTCGAGACCGGCGTCTCCGGCACGGTGTCCCTCGAGGCCGACCTCAAGGGCATCAACATGAGCCGCATCATGCGGACGTTCTACGGGCACAAGGACGAGGTCTTCACCCTCCCGTGGCTCGGCCGCATCCTCCGCGCCTACCTGCGCGACGTGAAGGCGAAGGACGCGCGCCTGCTCCTCCGCTTCTCCTACCCGATCCTCCAGCCCAGCCTCCGCAGCGGGCTCGAGGGCTACCAGTACTACCAGGTCGCCCTCGAGGGGCGGATCGGCCGCACGGGCGGGTTCCGGCGGTTCGTCCACTTCGACTTCGTCTACTCCTCCGCCTGCCCCTGCTCGGCCGAACTGACCGAGCACGCCCGCGACGCGCGCGGCGTCTACGGCATCCCGCATTCCCAGCGGAGCAAGGCCCGCGTCTCGCTCGAGCTCGCCCCCGGCGCGAGCCTGTCCTTCGAGGACATCCAGCAGCACTGCCTGCGGGCGCTGCGCACCGAGACGCAGGTGATGGTCAAGCGCGAGGACGAGCAGGCCTTCGCCGAGCTCAACGGCGCGCACATCAAGTTCGTCGAGGACGCGGCGCGGCTCCTCTACGCCGAGTTCGCGAAGGACCGGCGGATCCGCGACTTCCAGATCGCCTGCTCCCACCTCGAGTCGCTCCACTCGCACGACGCCGTCAGCGTCATCTGCAAGGGCGTGAAGGGCGGGTTCGCCGCCGACTTCACGGACTTCGGGTCCCTCGTCTGCTGAGGACGCGATGGCCGGGGAGATCCTGCGCGGGACGACGCTGCTCACCGCGGCGGCGCTTGCGCTGGTGCTCGGCGTTTTTCTGTGGCGCGTGAGGGCCGTGCTCGGGAACGCGTTCCGCCACCGGGAGAGCTACGCCGAGAACCTCCGGCGCGCCGGCTACGGCGAGCAGGCGGACCGGGTCGAGGCGGAGACGCGGACCCTCGCGCGGCGCCTGCCGCTCTACGGCAAGATCCTCGTCGCCGCCGGGCTTCTGCTCGGCATCATCAGCCTCCTCCGCCCGTGAAGCCGCCCGCTCCTTCCTCCCCCGTCGTCCTCATCACCGGCGCCTCGCAGGGCATCGGCGCGGCCATCGCCCGCGCCTATGCGCGGGAGCGTCCGGGCTCCCGCCTCGCCCTCGTCGCGCGCAACCTCCGCAACCTCCGCGCCGTCGCCGCCGAATGCGCGCGGCTCGACCCGCGGGGCGAGGCCGCGGTCTTCCGTTGCGACACGAGCGACGAGGCGGCGGTCGCGCGGATGGCGCGGGCGGTGGCGCGCCGGTTCGGCGCGGTGGACACGCTGGTCAACAACGCCGGCGCGTTCGAGCCGGCCCCGTTCCTCGGCACCAGCGTCGCAGCCTTCGACCGGATGATCGCGGTCAACCTCCGCAGCGCCTTCCTCGTCACGCGGGCCCTCCTCCCCGCGATGGTGGAGCGCCGCCGCGGCGACGTCCTGTTCATGAGCTCGATCGCGGGGCTCGGCGCCTACCCGAACGCCGCCGCGTACTGCGCGGCCAAGTTCGGCCTGACCGGTTTGGCCAAAGTCATCCGGGCCGAGACGCGCGCCCACGGCATCCGGGTCTGCTGCCTCCATCCCGGTGCCACCTGGACCCCGTCCTGGGCCGGCAGCGGGGTGGATCCGGAGCGGCTGATGCCGGCCGAGGACATCGCCCGGGCGGTTTTAGACGCTTTTGACACTTCGCGTCGCACGGTGGTGGAGGAAATCGTAATTAGGCCTCAGCACGGGGACTTACCTTGATTTTCGCCTAGGCGTACCTAGCCGAAAGGATGCGTCTGTGCGTCCATCTAGGGCGTATTGGGGCTAGTGATTTGCACAAGCGTTCGCAGCTTCACCGCCCGTCCGATGCGCCACGTCCTCTCCACGCTCGTCCTTGCCTGCGCCCTCCTTCCGGTGGCGCGGGCCCAGACGCCGATCTATTCCAACTTCTCGAGCACGGCGGGACTGCAGCTGAACGACGCGTCGGTCCAAGCGAACGGGGCGATCCTCCTCGCTTCCAGCGCCAGCGACCGCCGGGGGTCGGTCTTCACGTTGAGCAGCCAGTCGGTGGCGGCTGGGTTCAGTGCGGTCTTCGAATTCCGCATCTCCAGTCCGGGCGGCGCGACCGATGGCATTTCGGCGGGCGCGGATGGTCTGGCTTTCGTCATCCAGCGCGCGGGTGCGACGGCGCTGGGCGGTTCGGGTGAGGGCCTGGGCTACGGGCCTCGCGGCGGCACTCCGGGAATCACGCCGAGCATCGCGGTGGAGTTCGACACCTTCAAGAACTCGTGGGATCCCGGCAGCAACCACATCGGGATCAACACTGGCGCGAGCCTGACTTCGGTCGCCAGCCTCGAGGTCGCTTCAGCGTTCGACAGCGGCGCCAAATGGACCGTGTGGGTGGATTATACCGGTTCGCTGCTGGAGGTCCGCGCCAACACCACCGGAATCCGGCCCCTTTCGGCCGACCTGACGCACTCGGTCAACCTGCTCTCGACCCTCGGC
>JACCDO011627830.1_pt1 | contig 15007 bp, 18 predicted proteins | sample 7446101 | NCBI WGS metagenome assembly JACCDO01 (sample SAMN15323440, study PRJNA562643) | freshwater metagenome | isolation source: river surface water | place: USA:Blue River Watershed | collected 2017-08-16
CGCTGTTAATTGATGGGGATACATACGGTCCGGTTATGTTTCAACTTTTTGGCTTAGCACCTACCGGTATCGGTTTGTTAGAAATATGTCGCAAACTAGAGCGCAACACAGCAGAAGAAAAATTTCTTACCGCCAGTACCTCCGGCATCTTTCCAAATTTGGATCTAGTCGGTGGAATAAGTAAAAGTTCTAGATGGATTGATCTACGACTCGGAGTAGTAAATGACTTTTGGCAGTTAAGCAGAGCTGAATACAAAAACATAGTTATAGATGGTGGGCCAATAACTGAAGTTGAACCGCTAATGGCAATTGAAATAGGAATACCAAAACGTAATCTGGTCGCAAATTCTGCCTTGCAGGCGAGCCAAAAAGTTATTTTGACATGTCGGGCACAAAGTCTGAGTGTGACGAAGTTAATTCGAGGTTTAGCTGAAAATCCCAGCCTGTTTACCAATAAAGAATTAACTATCGCGGTGTTAGGAAGTTCCACGAAAAAACAAACGAAAGATTCGCTTTATGCCATTGCAAGCCATACCGATTGTGACAATTTATTGGTTATTGAAAATGATGAAGTGTTAGTTGAGAAAGCTTTAGGCCAGAACAATTTAGTTAGCGCCTTGGCACCAAAGTCTCACTTAACTCATTCTTATGCTGAACTTGCCAAGGCAATCTTTAATTCAAATAACTTCACCGGAACATCTGGCAGATTTGATCGCATGTTTGCCAAGCGGCACGCATTAAACGGAGTTAGTTAATTACTTAAGTAAATCCTGAATTCGCGAAACGCCTTCAACTAAATCATCATCACCAAGTGCGTAAGACAAGCGAATGTAGCCCGGAGTACCAAAGGCTTCGCCTGGAACGACGGCAACTTCAACTTCATCAAGAATTAAGGTGGCTAATTCAGCTGATGTAGTTGGAGTTTTTCCGCGGAATGTTTTACCTAAAACATTTTTAACTGAAGGATAAACATAGAAAGCTCCTTCAGGTTCTGGGCAATTAATACCTTCAATTTCATTGAGCATTTTGGTAATGGTTTTGCGGCGCCGATCAAATGCAACTTTCATTTCATCAACTGCAGTTAAATCACCCGCGACAGCTGCCAAAGCTGCAATTTGAGAAATGTTTGCAACGTTTGAGGTGGCATGAGACTGTAAATTTGTTGCGGCTTTAACCACATCGTTTGGACCAATCATCCAGCCCACGCGCCAGCCAGTCATGGCATAAGTTTTTGCAACACCATTAACCACAATGCAATTGTCAGCAAGTTCTGGAACTAAAACTGGCATCGAAGTAAATTCAGCATCGCCATAAACAAGGTGTTCGTAAATTTCGTCAGTGATAACCCAGATACCTTTTTCAACTGCCCATTGACCAATTGCTTCAACTTCAGCAGGTGAGTAGACAGCACCGGTTGGATTACTTGGCGAAACAAAAACTAATGCTTTAGTTTTTGGGGTTAGTGCTTTTTCAAGTTCAACAACTGATGTTCGGTACCCAGTTGATTCATCAGTCATAATTTCAACTGCTTTACCGCCAGCAAGTGCAATTGCTTCTGGGTAAGTTGTCCAATACGGCGCTGGTAGTAAAACTTCATCGCCTGGATCAAGCAAAGTTGCAAATGCGTTGTACAACGCTTGCTTACCACCGTTAGTAATTAGAACTTGACTGGCATCAATTTTGTAATTTGAATCGCGCAAAGTTTTTGCTGCAATTGCACTTTTTAGTTCTGGTAAACCGCCAGCAGGGGTATAACGATGCCAACGTGGATCACGGCATGCAGCAACTGCAGCTTCAACAATGTAATCAGGAGTTGGAAAATCAGGTTCGCCCGCACCAAAACCAATCTCCGGTCGACCCGCCGCTTTTAGCGCTTTAGCTTTGGCATCGACTGCAAGAGTGGCTGACTCGGCAATAGCGGAAATTCTGGCGGAAATTCGGGGTTTACTCACATAGATAAGTATTGTCTATGCGCAATATCTCGTGGTATTTGGCCTTTGAAATATCCCGTACACTTGACACACCGCACAAATCTTAGGCTTATTTCGGCATGCCCAAAATGACCTAACGATCTAAAGCAGGACCAAGGGTCGTGGCTCAATTGGTAGAGCACCGGTCTCCAAAACCGGCGGTTGGGGGTTCAAGTCCCTCCGGCCCTGCGAGTAAGTACGTCTCGCTGAATAAGCGAGCAAGACGCAAACTGAAAGGCAAGACATGAGTGCAGCAACTGACGAGAAGGTTGGTTTCTTCCGTCGTATTCCGCTGTTCCTTCGTCAGGTATCTGCAGAATTACGCAAAGTTGTTTGGCCAACTAAGCCACAACTTGTTACGTACACAACTGTGGTTATTGTCTTTGTTGTTTTAGTTGCAATTTTGGTTTCAATTCTAGATTTAGCATTTGCTCGACTAATGCTTTTCGTTTTCGGATAAGTAGTAAGGAATTATTGTGACTGATCCGCAATTTATGGAAGCCGTTTCGGTGAAAGAAGACGCTGCGCAAAACGAAGCAGAAACTTTCATGGATTCAGTAGACACTCCAATCGATAGCGATGCGGCGATCGAGACTGTTACTAATGACTGGAATGGCCAAGTCGACGTTGACGCTGAAGGTGAAGTCACAAGTGATTTAACTGGCGACTTAGCAAACGATAACTCTTTTGATCTTTCAGAAATTGTTGAACAAGAATTATCTTCAGATGCAGCTAGCGAGTCAGCTGATGCGGCCGAAGAAGAATTAGCGCAATCATCTGCAAATGAAGAGGAAGATCCAATTGCCGCATTCCGCACACGCCTAGAGTCACAGTTTGGCGATTGGTATGTAGTTCATTCATATGCAGGTTTTGAAAACCGAGTTAAGCAAAATCTTGAAACTCGTACAGTCTCGATGAATATGGAAGATTACATTTACGAGATTGCAGTACCACAAGAAGAAGTAACTGAAATTAAAAATGGTGTGCGAAAGCAAGTAAAGCGCAACAAATTCCCAGGATATGTACTTGTCCGCATGGATTTAACAGACGAGTCATGGGGTGTAGTTCGCCACACTCCTGGGGTAACTGGATTCGTTGGTCAAGGGCATAACCCAGCACCACTTTCATTTGAAGAAGCATTTGAAATGCTACGACCTTCAAAAGAAAAGCCAGTTGCAACGGTGGCTTCAGCTGCTGCTTCAAAGGCAAAGGCCAAAGCTACTCCTGGTGCGCCGGCACCAAAGATCGATATCGATCTAAGTATTGGCGACTCTGTAACAGTTGTAGATGGACCATTTGCAACATTGCACGCAACGATTTCCGAGATCAACTTGGATGCACAAAAGGTCGTTGGTCTCGTAGAGATCTTCGGTCGCGAAACTCCTGTGGAACTTGGCTTCAACCAAATCCACAAGAACTAAGAAACAAAAGAAAAAGGACGCATAAGACATGGCACCAACAAAAAAGGTCGTCGGTCTGATCAAGCTACAGATCAAGGCTGGTGAAGCAAACCCTGCTCCACCAGTTGGTCCTGCGCTAGGTCAGCACGGCGTCAACATCATGGACTTCTGCAAGGCGTACAACGCTGAAACAGAAGGTCAACGTGGTCAGGTAATCCCAGTAGAAATTTCGGTTTATGAAGACCGTACTTTTACTTTCGTTACCAAGACTCCACCAGCTGCAAAGTTAATCCTTAAGGCAGCCGGTATCGAAAAAGGTTCAGGTGTTCCACACACGAACAAAGTTGCAAACATCACCAAAGACCAGGTGCGCGAAATTGCCCAGACTAAATTGGTTGACTTGAATGCAAACGACATTGATGCCGCAATGAAAATTATTGAAGGTACAGCTCGCTCAATGGGCGTTACTGTAAGTAATTAACTAGACCAAATAACCACACCAGTGGGAGAACCTGCTTCAGGTTCGCACCACGAACTCCATAGAAAAGGGAGAAAGAAATGAAGCGAAGCAAGGCTTACCGGAATACCGCGGCCAAAATTAATAAAGATGAGCAATACAGTCCGCTAACCGCAGTTCGTATTGCTAAAGAAGGTGCAACTAGCACCAAGTTCGACCAGACTGTTGAAGTTTCGATGCTGCTAGGTATCGATCCACGTAAAGCAGACCAAATGGTTCGAAGCACAGTTAACTTGCCACATGGCACCGGAAAGACCGCACGCGTCCTGGTCTTTGCAGGTGGACAAAAGGCAGATGAAGCTCGCGCAGCAGGTGCTGACTATGTCGGCGTCGATGAATTAATCGACAAAGTTGCTGGCGGCTGGACTGACTTCGATGCAGTGGTAGCAACTCCAGATCTAATGGGTAAAGTCGGCAAGCTCGGTAAGGTGCTTGGTCCACGTAACCTCATGCCAAACCCAAAGACTGGAACAGTAACGCTAGACGTGGCGAAGGCAGTTGAAGATATCAAGGGCGGAAAGATTGAATTCCGTGTTGATAAGCACTCAAACTTGCACTTCATCATTGGCAAGGCATCATTCTCAGAAAAGCAGTTAGTTGAAAACTACGCTGCTGCTCTTGATGAAGTACTGCGCGTTAAGCCATCATCTTCGAAAGGCCGCTACATCAAGAAAGCAGTACTTTCGACAACCATGGGACCTGGCCTCCAGCTAGATACCAACAAAACCAGCAACCTATTAGCTGAAGACGAATAATTAAGCGTTTCTGGGCTCTGTAGCGATTTTGACCGCAGAGCCCAGAAAGCCTAAAGTTAGTCAAGAACAAACCGAAGACCGCCGGTCATCACCTAACTAGGTGAGGCTAAGGCTCCAGAACTGGAGCGCCAGCGCAGGTGAGTATAGAAGTAAGTGTGTTACACACTTTATTTATGCCTCGCTTGCGCGGGGCTTTTTTTATGGAGCGACCTACAAAAGGAGCACCATGGCACGCGCTGACAAGGCAGCTGCAGTTGCAGAAATCACGGAAGAATTCCGTGCTTCAAACGCTGCAGTATTGACCGAGTACCGCGGTTTGACCGTGGGTCAGTTAAAGGAACTACGTCGTTCACTTGGACCTGACACCACATACGCCGTTGTTAAGAACACACTTTCAAAGATCGCTGCTAAAGATGCAGGTGTTGAAGGCTTTGACTCATTACTTCAAGGTCCAACCGCAATTGCATTCATTAAGGGCGATCCAGTAACTGCAGCAAAGGGACTAGATACCTTCGCTAAAGAAAATCCACTTCTTGTAATCAAGGGCGGAATCATGGATGGCAACATCTTGACCGCTGATGATCTTAAGAAGTTAGCCAAGCTTGAATCACGTGAAGTATTGCTATCTAAAGTTGCTGGTGCTGCAAATGCTGCACTTGCAAAAGCTGCTGCACTATTCCAAGCACCACTATCAAAGACTGCTCGTACTATCGCTGCGCTTGAAGCCAAAGGTGGCGCTTCCAGCACCGCTGGCGCTCCAGCTGATGCAGAGGTAGCACAGTCAGCTGAAGAAGTTTCTGCTCCCGCAGAAGAGACCGCTGAAACCGTCGCTAGCGAAGTTGTGGAAGCGGAAGAAGTAAATTCTGAATCGGCGTCCGCTGACTCAGATGCAGAAGAAACAACCGAGGGCTAGGCCCCTCAAAGTCACTTACAAAGTGTGAGTGATTAAACCGGGCCTTAAAGCCCCAAACCGGAAGGACGCCGAAATGGCAAAGCTAAGCACAGATCAGTTGATCGATGCATTCAAGGAACTAACTCTGATTGAACTTTCAGAATTCGTTTCACAGTTCGAAGAAGTATTCAACGTAACCGCAGCAGCTCCTGTTGCTGTTGCAGCAGCAGCTCCAGCAGCTGGCGGCGGCGACGCAGGTGCCGGTGCAGCTCAAGATACTTTCGATGTAATTCTTGAAGATGGCGGCGCACAGAAGATTGCCGTTATCAAGGAAGTACGCGCACTAACCAACCTAGGTCTAAAGGAAGCTAAGGATCTAGTTGAAGGTGCACCAAAGCCTGTTCTTGAAGGTGCAAAGAAAGATGCAGCAGAAGCTGCTAAGGCACAACTAGAAGGCGCTGGCGCAAAAGTTACTCTTAAGTAATTTTCGTTAGTTCTAAAAAGAGGCGGTTCCAATTGGAATCGCCTCTTTTAGTTCCATCTCAATTAAGTTTTCACCTGGTACTTTTGCCAAGCCTTTGCAGCGCAAAATCCAACTACTTCGTAAAGTTGATTCGTGACTCAAAATCTCGCTGACCGCCGTTTGTTACTTGTCCATGCACATCCAGATGATGAATCCATTACATCCGGTGCAACGATGGCTAAGTATGTAAGCGAAGGCGCGCAGGTAACGCTAGTAACTTGCACACTTGGCGAAGAAGGCGAAATTCTTGTGCCTGGGTTGGCACATCTAGCCTCAAGTAAAGACGACAAATTAGGCGAACACCGGATAACCGAACTAGCCGCTGCGATGAAAATTCTTAACGTCACGGACTGGCGTATTTTGGGTGGGCCAGGAACTTATCGAGATAGTGGCATGATCGGAACGCCTCCGAATGAGCGCAAAGATAACTTTTGGCAAGCGGACTTACTTGAAGCAACAAAACATTTAGTGAAAGTAATTCGTGAGGTTAAACCACAAGTATTGGTAACTTATGACGATTTTGGCGGGTATGGCCACCCTGATCACATCCAAGCACACAGAGTTGCAACTTATGCGGTTACTTTGGCTGCAGTGCCTAGTTTTGGGTTAGACCTTGGAAAGCCTTGGGAAGTGCAAAAAGTTTATTGGACTGCATTTCCCAAGAGCGTAATGAAAGCTGGCATCGAGGAATTAAAAGCAAAAGGGGACACTTCTGATTTTGCTACCCAAGATCCAGATGACTTACCTTTTGCTTGTGATGATTCGTTAATTACCACCAGCATTGATGCTGGTGAGTTCGCCGATGCAAAGTTAGCTGCGTTAGCTGCACATGAAACGCAGATCAGCACAGACGATTCATTTTTTGCGCTATCAAACAATTTAGGCACCCGAGTTATGGGAGTTGAGTACTATCGAATTGCTAAAGGGAAAATTAGTGAGCCATTTAATGAACAAGGCCATGAAATCGATTTATTCAATGGTGTGAATTGATGCGAAAACTGCGTAATTGGTTACCAGGTTTTATCGTAGGAATTTTGGCTAGTGCAGTTGCAGGTTTTGTACATGCAGATCGAATTAAAGTTTCGGATCAGCCAATTTATTTTGGCTTAGCTTTAGCACCACTTTTTTTGCTCGCCACTCAAAGATGGTTGATGAATGCCTACCAAAATCGAATTTCTGGAATCGCTTTTTTCGTTGCTTGGTTATTGGTATCTGTTCGCTTAGCAATCCCGAATTCTGGGGGAGACTTGGCATTGGCAGCCAATTGGTTCTCGACGGTTTATCTTGGGGTTACCGCCTTAGTTCTGTCCATGAGTATGGTGTTTTCGCCCAGGTTAAATAGGCAGTAAATAAAACTCAATCGACCCTAATGGGCAAAATCTTAAAAAGCAGAGTAGCGTTAAGTTACTAAAAGAATTGTTGGAGGAAAAGTGACTTACGTAATCGCACTCCCATGCGTAGACCTTAAAGACAAGGCATGTGTTGAAGAATGCCCAGTCGACTGTATTTATGAAGGTGACCGCATGCTTTACATTCATCCAGATGAATGTGTTGACTGTGGCGCTTGCGAACCAGTTTGCCCAACAGAAGCAATTTTTTATGAAGATGATTTGCCAGAAGAGCACGCAAAGTTTGCGCAAATCAACAAAGATTTCTTTGCCACACTTGGTTCACCAGGTGGTGCGTCAAAAGTTGGCAAGACAAGCAATGACCCTGAATTTGTAAAGTCGTTGCCTCCGCAGGAGCACTAAAACTGTTTACTCCGCTTGCCTCGGGTCTTCCTGATTTTCCCTGGGATCGAATTGCTGGTGCTGGCGACAAAGCTCGTTCGCACAAAAATGGAATTATTGACTTATCAATTGGCACACCAGTCGATGATGTCCCAAAAGTAATTCAAGAAGCACTTGCAAAAAATGCAAATGCACCCGGGTATCCAACTGCTGCTGGAATCGAACCGTTACGACAAGCCTGGGTTGACTGGGTTAAATCTGTTACCGACTGTCATTTAACTATTAATCAAGTTGCTCCAACTCTTGGCTCGAAAGAATTAGTAGCCTGGCTACCAACTATTTTTGGTTTAAAAAAAGGAAGTACGGTAGCAATTCCGGAACTGGCGTATCCAACTTATGCAGTTGGCGCCATGATGGCACATGCAGATGTGCAGACTTATCAAACTGCTTCTGATATCGGTGACAGTGTTGATTTAATTTGGGTTAATACACCAAGCAATCCAACTGGCCAGGTTTTGTCGGTTGATGAATTACGTGAATTAGTAACGCGTGGCCGACAAATTGGCGCACCAATAGTTTCTGATGAGTGCTACATCGAATTAGGTTGGTCAACAGAACCAGTTTCTGTTTTAGATCGCAGGGTTAATGATGGCGACTTAACTGGGATTTTGGCGGTACATTCACTTTCAAAAAGATCAAATCTAGCTGGCTATCGATCAGGTGCAGTATCTGGTGATCAAGAATTAATTAATCACATAGTTGGTTTGCGAAAGCATGCCGGCATGCTGATGCCTACTCCAGTGCAACATGCAACTATTGCCGGCTTAGGTGACACCAAACATGTGGCCAGCCAAAAAGCGATTTATGGTGCAAGACGTGATGTACTTCACACGGCATTGGTAAATGCTGGATTTGAAATTAGTCACTCTGAAGCTGGCCTGTATTTGTGGGCAACTCGAGGAGAAGATTGCTTCGCCACAGTTGATTGGTTAGCTACTCGAGGAATATTGGTTGCACCTGGTGACTTTTACGGAGCCGCTGGGGCTAAGCATGTACGTGTGGCATTCACCGCAACTGATGAACGCATTAGCCAGTTTGCTGCCAGATTAAGTGAATAATTAACTTCGCTGTAACTTGCCCGATTGGGCAGGGCTAATGGTGGTGGAGTAAATTTGAGCCATGTCTGAAGTAACCCTGAAACATGATTCTGGCGAAATTGCGCTTAAAGAAGTTCCAGCCACAGTCGGTTCATCTGGTTTAGACATTTCAGGATTACTCAAAGAAACCAGTCATGTTGCTCTTGATCATGGTTTTATGAACACTGCCTCATGTTCATCTGCAATTACTTACATTGATGGCGATAAAGGCATCTTGCGTTATCGCGGATATCCAATTGAACAATTAGCAGAACAAAGTACATTTTTAGAAACTTCTTATTTATTAATTTATGGAACTTTGCCAACTCCGGCTCAGTTAGCTGAGTTTGAAAACAACATCAGCAAACACACTATGGTGCACGAAGAACTGCGTCGCTTCTTTGATGGTTTTCCTCGTGATGCGCACCCAATGCCAGTATTAAGTTCGGCAGTGAGTGCGCTTTCAACTTTCTACCAAGATTCCCTTGATCCATTTGATCCACAGCAAGTTGAGATTTCGACAATTCGATTAATGGCAAAAGTTCCTACTTTGGCGGCTTATGCGCATAAGAAAACTATTGGTCAGCCTTACATGTATCCAAATAATGACTTGGGTTACGTGGCTAATTTCTTAGCAATGACATTCGGGGTTCCAGCCGAAAAGTACATCGTTGATGAATCAATAGTTAAAGCCCTAGACATGCTGTTTATTTTGCACGCTGATCATGAGCAAAATTGTTCGACTTCAACTGTGCGACTAGTTGGTTCGTCACACGCCAACTTATTTGCGTCAATCTCGGCAGGAATCAACGCATTATTTGGTCCGCTACATGGTGGTGCTAATCAATCAGTGCTTGAAATGCTCACCGAAATTCATGAGTCCGATGATTCAGTCGAAGATTACATAAAGCGGGTAAAGAATAAAGAAGCCGGAATTAAGTTGATGGGCTTTGGTCACCGCGTTTATAAGAATTACGATCCACGTGCTTCGATTATTAAGAAACAAGCCGATGTTATTTTGAGCCGCATGGGTATTGAAGATCCACTATTCGACATTGCTCGCAAGTTAGAAGAAGCAGCACTTGCAGATGAATTCTTTATCGAACGCAAACTTTATCCAAATGTCGATTTCTACACAGGATTGATTTATCGCGCTATTGGATTCCCAACCAGAATGTTTACTGTGCTGTTTGCTTTAGGACGCCTACCTGGCTGGATTGCCCAATGGCACGAAATGATTAATGACCCTGAAACAAAGATTGGTCGGCCACGTCAGGTTTACGTTGGTGAAGCAGAGCGTGGTTACACACCAATTAGCAAACGCTAAATTTTAGTTTGAATGCAAAATTGCATTCCATAATCAGATTCATAACTTCATCTGATTATTAACACAAACAGTATTTATTGGCCTGAATGAAGTGCTTCATTCAGGCCTAACCAACTGCCAGTCTTAGGTTTTGCCTCTAAAGCACCATTAACTGAATTACGCCAGTACATCAAATTACTTGCTCCAGATAATTCTTTAGCTTTAACAACCTGGCCATCTGGCAAAGTGATTTTTGATCCACCGGTTAAGTAGCAACCAGCTTCAACTACACAGTTATCACCAAGTGAAATACCAACGCCGGCATTTGCTCCGATTAAACAATTTTCACCTATGGTTATTACTTCTTTGCCACCACCAGAAAGTGTTCCCATGATGCTGGCACCACCGCCAATGTCAGATCCGTTGCCGACAACAACTCCAGCCGAGATTCGACCTTCAACCATGCTCGTGCCAAGTGTTCCAGCGTTGAAGTTAACAAAACCTTCATGCATCACAGTTGTACCTTCTGCTAAATGTGCACCTAGGCGAACCCGATCAGCATCGGCAATTCGAACTCCGCTGGGAACAACGTAATCAACCATGCGGGGAAACTTGTCGACGCCAAAAACATTAAATGACATACCTTTAGCGCGAGCCGAAATCTGAACTTGCGTTAGGTTATTGATTGCAACTGCGCCAAGCGAAGTCCAGGCAACGTTTTGTAATAAGCCAAAAATTCCATCCAAGTTGATACTGCGTGGCTTAACAAGTCGATGTGAAAGTAAATGTAAACGCAAGTAAACATCAGCAGCATCTTTTGGTGCGGTATTCAAATCTGAAATTACGGTGGTGATTACAGAAGTACGTACTTGGCGTAATTCATCTGAATCTACAGCGCTAGCTAACCCAGATACTTCGGCCGGAGTGGTGGACAAAATCGGTTTTGGGTACCAAACATCAAGTAAAGTCTCACCACTATATGTGGCTAGGCCAATTGCGGATGCCGACAAATTGGTCATCTTGCCCACTTTCAGTTTTGTCCTAAAAATAAACCTTAAAAATAAACACTACCGAGTATGCCGTTTTACATTAAAAGTCCATCAGCACTACCGTAGTCGTGTGACCCAAAAACTGCTTAATCCGCACGCCGATGTAGTCACGTTAACTTCGCAGTTAGTAGATATCCCAAGCGTTTCCGGAAATGAAGCACAAATTGCTGATTTAGTAGAAGCTGCACTTCGCGCATGTGACTGGCTAACGGTAGAACGACTCAATAACAATGTCGTTGCACGTACAAATTTAGGTAGATCGAGTCGAGTAATTATTGCGGGCCACTTAGATACTGTGCCAGTAGCTGAAAATGACAAGGCCGTTTTAATAAAAGCTGGGCAACAATTACCTGTCGAAGGCAGCACACTTACTGAAGATGTACTTTTTGGGTTAGGTAGCTGCGACATGAAAGGTGGCGTTGCGGTTGCTTTGCGTGCTGCTGTCACATTAGAAGCGCCAGTGTTTGATGTCACCTACATTTTTTACGAATGCGAAGAAGTAGATAGTGCTCGAAATGGTTTAACAAAAATTGCTGCCCAGAAACCTGAATGGCTTGCTGCAGATATCGCAATTTTGCTAGAACCATCTAACGCAAAAATTGAAGCTGGATGCCAAGGAACGCTTCGAGCCCAAATCCGAACTTCTGGAGTTCGCGCGCATAGTGCCCGGGCTTGGATGGGCAAAAATGCAATCCATGGTTTGGCAGATGCGCTGACTCTACTTTCTCAATACGAATCTTTAAGTGTTGATGTGGATGGGCTTGAATATCGCGAAGGTTTAAATGCAGTTGGGATCAAAGGCGGTATTGCGGGCAACGTGATTCCAGACGAAGCGCTACTCGAAGTTAATTATCGATATGCGCCAACTAAATCAGCAGCCCAGGCAGAAGAGTTTGTAAAACAATATTTTTCAGATTATGAAGTAACGATTCTGGACAATGCTGCGGGAGCATTGCCTGGACTCGATCGACCAGAATTAAAAAGCTTGTTAGCCAAAGTTGATGGCCAAGTGGCGCCAAAATTTGGCTGGACAGATGTTGCTCGTTTTTCAGCGATGGGTGTGCCTGCAGTCAACATGGGTCCCGGTAATCCTTCGGTTGCACATGCAAGACACGAACATGTGCCACTTGCTCAACTTGTATCGTGTGAAGAATTAGTGATTGGTTGGTTACGTGGCTGAAGATAAAGTACAAAAGTCTGGACCAGTTACCCTGCGGGGTCACGCAAAAAAAGCCGGAACAAGTGATCAACGACTACTTGATAGTCGTGGTGACACTAACTGGGTACACGAAGATCCTTGGCGCGTCATGCGCATTCAGTCCGAATTCGTAAACGGATTTGGTGCACTTGCTGAAGTTGGACCTGCATTTAGTATTTTCGGAAGTGCTCGTACGCCGGTAGATAGTCCCGAGTATAAAGCCGCCTACGAACTTGGTAAAAAACTTTCGGAAAAAAATTATGCGGTTATCACTGGTGGTGGACCAGGCATTATGGAGGCTGCGAATAAAGGATGTGTCGAAGGTCCCGGATTGTCGGTTGGTCTTGGAATTGAATTACCTTTTGAGCAACGAATGAATGATTACGTTGAACTTGCTATAGATTTCAGATACTTCTTTGCGCGCAAGACAATGTTCATCAAATACTCACAGGGTTTTGTAGTTTTCCCTGGTGGCTATGGCACTTTGGATGAACTCTTTGAAGCTCTGACTCTAGTTCAAACTAAAAAAGTAACTTCGTTTCCAGTGATATTAGTTGGCAGCAAATTTTGGACTCCGCTTGTTGACTGGCTGAGAAATACCATGTTGCCCGATGGCAAAATCTCTAAAGAAGATGTGGATTCACTGCACATTACAGATGATCTGGATGAAGTAGTTCGCATTTTGGTAAATGCTGAAGCCAAACGTAAAAATTTAGTTAACGAGTGGGGACTTTTGCAGGGCACGGTAGAGGAAAATCCTGCGCCATACGGGGTGCTGTAATGGAATACATCCGCTTAGAAGTTATTGTGCACGCGCCTGTTGAACTTGTCTGGAATCGAGTTACTGACTGGCCAAGTCAGAGCGAATGGATGTTAGGTACCAAAGTAAGTGGTACTGGTGCTGGAGTCGATGGGGAAATTTCGGCCTTTACCGGAATTGGCCCAATTGGATTTCTAGACACCATGATCATCACGCGCTGGAAACCGCCCTATCGATGTGATGTTTTGCATACGGGCAAAATCGTCAAGGGAACTGGAAGTTTCCAAGTGGAGCGTGTGGGCAAAAACATCAGCAAATTTATTTGGATCGAGTACTTAAACATTCCTTTTGGTTTTGTTGGTCGCTTTGGCTTTAAGTTAGTTCGACCATTATTTGTACTTGGGGTGCAAAAGTCTTTAGATAAATTTGCAAAATATGTTTCAGACTTTGCACAATAAGTCAATTCAATAATTCACTATTGCATCCCCAATAAACTCGGGCTTTAACGCATTGAATTTCGTACTTTCATTCAGTTAAGGGATAATAGGTATATCAAAATCAAGTCGAAAGAGGACTTAAATGGCTGCAATGAAACCACGTACCGGAGATGGACCAATGGAGTGTCCAAAAGAAGGTCGCGGATACGTATTGCGAATTCCACTAGAAGGCGGCGGCCGACTAGTAGTTGAACTTAATGCTCAAGAAGTAAAAGACCTTGGCGCAGTGCTAAAAGACACTGTTGCTGCAATGCCAAAGAAGTAATTTTTCTTTAATAAAAAAGCGGGCAATTACCCGCTTTTTATTTTGCTATTTTTTGACTGAAACGAGCAACCCGCCACCGACAGGTAGCAAAGCGCCAATTAGATCTTCGTTAGTAGCAAGTGATTCAACCATTCCGCGGACTGCAGAAGTTTCAGCATCTTGCTGGTTGGAATCTGCAAGTTTGTCATTCCAAAGAGCGCGATCAATTATTAACAAACCACCGGGTCTTAATAAGTGCATCGCTCGGTCAACGTGTGCGTTTAGTTCAAGCGGACGGCCAGAAATAAGCACAATGTCGTAAGCCGATTCAGTCAATCGGTCCAAAACTTCTTGTGAATTACCGTGAATTAACCGAACTCGATTTGGCGAAATTCCTGCTTGAGTTAAAGCATCCTTGGCGATTAATTGATGTTCGGCTTCATTATCGACACTAGTAAGAACACCGTCAGGATTCATGCCTTCAAGTAACCAAAGTGCTGATACCCCAGCACCAGTTCCAATCTCAACCACATTTTTTGCATCTATTGCAGCTGCAAATGTTCGCAGAACTGCACCAGCACCTGGACTAACTGCAACACATCCAATTTCTGCTGCTTTAGCTCTGGCATGCGCGCGGATACCATCTTCGCCGCTCCAACTTTCTGCGTAGTCGCAGGATGCTCGATGGATTGCCAAAATACGAGGATCAGTAGGTGCCATGTGTTTAAGCGTAGAGCCTAGGTTCAAATATTGTGCAGATTGGTGGGCTAATTTGCGGGCTGGTAAATTCGCGCAAGAATTTAAGTAAGAATTGTAGGTAATAAATCAAAGGTGAGTGCATGACCGACCAGCAAGGTAACGAACAACCAACCGTCGTACCCGCGGGCCCACCTACTTGGATTTACTCAAGTTTGGAAAATACACGACCAGCCAGTACTAAAAGCGAGCGAAATCCATCACTAATTAAAACTGCTGTTTTAGCTGGAGTGATAAGTGGGCTACTTGCTGGCACCGCTGGATTTATTGGCGC
>JACCDO010033804.1_pt1 | contig 15005 bp, 18 predicted proteins | sample 7446101 | NCBI WGS metagenome assembly JACCDO01 (sample SAMN15323440, study PRJNA562643) | freshwater metagenome | isolation source: river surface water | place: USA:Blue River Watershed | collected 2017-08-16
AATGGTCAAAATACTAGAACCCTTGGTGGTCTAAAACAGGGAAGTTACGAGGTTGTTGTAACAGACTTTTATGGTGACTTTACATCATCGACTATTTGTTCATTGGTTGCACCAACACTGACTCCAACCCCAACACCGACAGTTACCCCAACAAGGACACCAACACCTTCATATCCAAACTTGTGTTTGATTATGCAATCAACAGCAATAAGCGAGTCTCCAATGCAATTTATATATTCAGGAATAATAAATAGTAGACCTTCATGGACATCAGGTTCTTATGTTATGAGTTGGACTGGTACAAGATGGCAAGTGAACGGATACACCATATCAGGAGGTATTTTAGTGAGTACAACAACATCTATGATTCCAACTTCAAATTGGACAATTGTTGGAAGTACATTGAATCCAATCCCTGTTATTAGTGTAATCCAAGGAACTTGTCCTCCAGTTAATCCATTAAACTTTACTGTTTCATTAACAAATTCTGATTGTACAAATAATGGTAGTATTATTGTAAGTGCAACAGGAGGTTATCCACCGTATGTTTACTCGAAAGATGGTGGAACATCCTTTGTTACATCACCAGTGTTCAATAATTTAGCACCACAAACATACTATCTTGTTGTTAGAGATTCTTCAGGAACGACAATAAACTCAACACAAGTTATATCCCCTGTTTCAATTGTGTCAATTCAAACATATGATGTTTCTGTTTCTAATTATTCTGAAGACACAGTAACTCCTCAATATAAGAGAGCATATTGGATAGTTAATGTAAACCCACCTTTACCTGTTGGAGTTAATTTGAATTTCGTTTTGAATGTTCAGTCTATACAAGACATTAACGGTCCTGGTTCGGGTATCACAACAAACCTAACACAAGTAATAAGTGGTGGAACATTTGCAACATCTTCATCACAGACAACAGGAACAACAACTACAGTTCGTACAAATTGTTCGCCGTTTACAACTCAAGAAAATACATCAGTTGTAACATATAATTTAACAACTAACACTTCACAAATAATTAGTGGTATAACTAACTCAAACCTGACAATTACTTCAGGTTTAACAGGTAGTAATGGTTGTGTTACCAACGTGGAACAAACTGTAAGGGTTTATATTACTCAGGCAACTATTACAGGTTGTAATTGTTGTAGAGTAAATCTTGATAGTAATGCTGTTGGCGGAATAACAAACCATAGTATAAACTTCGGACAGGGACAAAACACACAATTATATTATCCAGTGGTACTCGGTTTAGGAACGTCACCAGCAGGGGCTTGTAGTGATTATCTGAATGGTATTACTAGATTGATGAACTCACCAACATTCGGACCTAATGTCGGAATATTCACGGGAAGTCCTGGTAATCCACAAGTGGCAACTGCATATAGTTATGTTGTCTATAACGGAGAGATTTTTGAAATGAGCAATGGTTTTGTTACTTTCTCAACTGCACAGGTATGTTAAAAACTATAAAACAAGTAAAATAATATTTATATCAAATGGCATATATTATTAAAAATACGGCAGGGTTAATCAATACAAGATTGACTGACGTGGGTAGAAGAAAACTATCACAAGGAAATTTCAATATATCGTATTTCCAAGTTGGTGATAGTGAGGTAAGCTATACTGCGGTACCTAACTACAACCAAGTAAATAATAATATTTTGATGCCAGCATTTAATGCACAAAATGATACAGGTTCTCCTCAGTCAAACAAACAAAATATTAAATATCCCTATTATGTGACAGGTGGTAATGGAGGAACTTATGGTATTCCTTACCAAGAAAGTCAGGTGGATGAAGTGTATAACGCAGCGGGAGTTAAAGGTTTTTTTACCGGCACAACAGGTGCTTGGTTGGTTCAAACATCATCCGCATATACCGTATCATCTAACTATTATGTTGTTCTCAATAGTTTGAACGGAACATCGGGCATAACATTGTCATCTGATTCTTGTTCTGCTGCTGGAGGTACACCAAACGTTGGTGATTATATTACAATATATTTGGATGGTATAGGTGGATGTCAAACTGTAAGTAGTGTTCCGATTTTAACTTATAAAATACAGACTGTTGCATTACCAAACATAACTGTTGATAGACCAACACCAAATTATTCATCTATTGCTGCTGGTGGACAATTAGCTAGAGCTCAAATATATCCTTCAGGGATGACTGCTTTATATGATACAGTAACTCCAGCACCTTTTTGGGAAACAGATACACTTAACTTTGAATCACCATGTGATGTCTCTCAAAGAGAAAATACAGTTATTTGGAACATGAATGTGCCCTGGTCAGAAAGTCCTGCAGGATTATTCAATAATACATATGAAGACTATACAAAGTTCGGTTCAGTAAGTTACATAGGAACTAAAGAATATTTGGGATACCAAGAAAATAGTGGACAGACTGATACAGGACAGGTTTATTATTATAATTCATTTGATGAAAAAATTGTCTTGTCACCTAGTGACCAAAAGACAATTGCTATTATTCATTACACAAATCAAGACATTGATTTTGTTTACGGTGAAAAGTTTTCAACTCAGCCATTCGACCCTCAAAATCCAACGGATGATATAGGTTTGGCAAGACATATGAAAGTCACCTTACCAACGTTGATGTGGCACAAGGCAACAGGTGCCACTATCGGTCAGGTGTTTATGATTGACCCACCAAATTATGATTTGTGTAAACCATATTATATAAGGTCAAAGGTAAATGAAGATATGAATGACCCAGGAATAAGGTATTTCCAATTATGGGACCTAAATCCTGATAGTAATGGTAATCTAAATAGAATTGGTAAGGTATTTCCTGACCAACAGGTTATTATCATAGATGATGAGGAAGTGGTTGCGGCTCTGTCGTATAAGTCAAATAGAAATTGGACTTTACCGGCACCACAAGTTTCACTTATCACTCCAAACATATGCGGAACAGGGTCTACCGTAACAGGTCTTTTGACCAACCCAACAGAAAAGTTGTGGGTTTCTTACCTATTCCAAAATACTGCAGGTTTTACAAATGGTATGCATTGTAATTATTATTCTGTGGTATCAGGTCCACAAACAGGAACAACTGATACTTCAAAGAATGTTGCAATCAGATTCAGTACGGAGTTCCCATTCTTGAATTCATCTTTTTCATCAGGAAACCTTACAGGATTCGCTGCAAATACAATGAAACTTTTGGTTCAGAAAGTTACAGGAGACACTAGACCTTCACCAACTGGATGGTATGAAATTGACGTTACGAGTCAATTAGGTGGTTCTGTTAGCTCTGCTTCAATAACATCTACTACATTCCAAATAGACACAGATGCATACTCAAGTGCTACTTTATACAATCTATCAAACTACATAAGTTTAGTTCCTAATAATAGTCCTGACATAATGAACTTTGGTGATGAGTACTATTTCTATGGTAACTTCGAAACAGACATCAGTGCGACAATATATGAAATGAAATATTTGGTAAATTTGAACCAAAATCAGTTCACAAATACAACAAATCCAACATGGACATCAGGAACAACATCTTATGTAACAGAAATAGGGCTTTACGATTCTAATCTTGACCTTATTGTTGTATCTAAACTACAATCTCCGCAAAAAAGACAGGGCATACAGCAGTTTGTAGTGAAACTTGATTTCTAATATGAAAAAAAATATTTCTGCGGATTCTCCCAAAATATTGGGGTTGGACATTTCAACTAAAACCATAGGTGTAGCTTTGTTCGATATAGAAACAAAAAAGCTTTTGGAACTGACTCATGTTTCTCCTAAACCTAAAACAGATGGTGAGAACAAAATCGAAGAGTTATTATTGAAGTCTGAAGTATTCAGAGAGAAATTAAAAACTTATGTTGGGTTGGGTATAAAGAATGTGGTGATAGAGGAACCTTTGCTTAATTCGAACAACGTTTATACTGTAGGGGTTTTGATGAGATACAATACATTGATATGTAAAGAGGTTTACGACACACTCGGAATAGTACCTGAATTCATTACAACATATAACTCAAGAAAGTTTGCTTTTCCTTATTTAGTTGAAAAAAACGATAAAGGTAAGTTTGTATTATTTGGTGGGTTCAACAAAGACATTGATAAAAAAGTTATTATTTGGGAACAAGTTGCAAAAAGAGAACCACAAATTACATGGTTGTACACAAGAAATAATACAATGAAAAAAGAAAACTTTGACATGAGTGATGCATACACTTGTGTTGTTGGTTACATGAAATCAAAAAATCTTTGGTAAGTTCGTTTTTTTGTCTTATGTTTGCAACATGATTTGCATTAAAGACAAAAACACGAGTTCTTTGGTTAAATACGTAAAAACCAAACATTCCAAAATTCAAGTCAACACTGAAAAAATATCAGGAAATGTTCAAATTAAATCCATAAGGAAGTATTCCTGTGCAAATGTTCGCAACTACGACTATTTCCAAGTGGATATAATCTTCAAAGGAAAAATTTTTGCTAAGACCTATAGTGGGGCGAGTAGAGAGTTCAATTTCAAAGACTTACCTAGAATATCCAAAATAAGAACTTTCAGATTCATGAGACATTTTTTGTTACCTGAGTTGAATTCACATCTTGCCAAGTTTGGTATAGATTTACGTCGGCCTTCAGATATTAGTAAAATAAAATGGGTAGAATAAAAGTCACTGAAGAAGTTGAGGTGTTGGTTGAACTTTTACGAGATGTATTAGGGAACGAAAAACAACACTATGAGTCGAAAGGTCAAATTTCTTTCGACTGTCCTGTTTGTGCCCGTGAAAAAGGTATTGACAGAGGTGACGGTAAGGGTAACTTAGAAATTAACTACTATCGTCATGTTTATAAATGTTGGGCATGTTCCGATACGAACGGAACACAGGGACCACTTGGAAGGTTGTTCGACCAATTTGGGACAAAGAAACAAAAGAAGGTTTATAATCTTATAAAACCAGAAGACCAAAAGGTCGAAATAAAAAAATTAAATAGACTTAGACTACCCGAAGGTTATACCTCATTTGAGGATTCAAATCCGAGATTTATTCCTCACATCGAAGCGATGAAATATTTATCATCAAGAGGTATTACAAATGATATAATTAAAAAATATAAAATTGGTTACACTGTAACAGGTGATTTTGCATATAGAATAATCGTACCTTCATTTGATTCTGAGAATAATTTGAATTACTTCATTGCCCGTTCATGGGTTCCGAGAAAAATGAAATATAAAAACCCAACAGCAGAAAAAGATAAGATAATATTCAATGAATCTCTCATCGATTGGGATAAAGACGTTTTTTTGGTCGAGGGTGTTTTTGATGGTTTCTTTTTAGAGAACTCGGTTCCAATGCTTGGTAAAAAAATTAGTGCTTTGTTATTTGAAACACTATACACTAAGGCTAAGGGTAACATCATAATTTGTACTGATGGAGATGCTTGGGCGGACGGCATGAAAATATATCATGAGTTGAATGGGGGTAATTTATACAACAAAATAAAAATAATAAAACTTCCAAGGGACAAAGACGTTTGCGATTTGAGGGGACAAATAGACGAGTACTATTATGAGGTTAAATAAAGAGGCAAAAGAAATACGAGAAATTATTCAGAAAAAACAACAGGAACTAGGATTAACTTTCGTTGAAGAAGACCACATCTACACCATGAATGGTAGAACTGATTTTCCTTCAGTGTCTAAAGTAATTAAAAAGTTTCATAAAGAGTTTCCTACTGAAGAGGCGGCACTAAAAAAAGCTGGTGGAAACCCTTATAAACAAAAAGAGTTAATCAAGGAGTGGGAAGCTGCAGGACAATATTCAACCAATTTGGGTAGTCGTGTACATTACGTTTTAGAAAAGAAACTAATTGACATGAACGAGTCCTATAAAGAAGTTCGTAAACCAATATTCGATTGTGACTTGGAACAACTAATGAAGTCCGATAGAATGATTTCTGCTGGTGAAAAGTATTTGAAGTTAATGAATGAAAGAGGTGCGACATTACTTGATACTGAAATGGTTTTAGGTCACCCTGACTTAGGATACACAGGACAACCCGATAAAGTTTGGTTGATACACAATAAAACCAAAACAGAGTATGGACTTCTGATTACTGATTGGAAAACGAATAAACCTAAAAACTTCCAAGAGAATGATTTTACTGAAAGAATGTTCGACCCATTTTCTAAATATCCAAATACTGCTTTGGGTCACTATTATATTCAGTTGCCTCTTTATGGAAAGTTATTGATGAAAATGTTGGAAGGTTCTGAGTATGAAAATATCAAACTTTATGGATGTATAATCACACACCTAAAAGACGACTCTATGTATGAGGAATATAGAGTACCAAAAGAAGTTTTGGATATAGTTTCGAGAATGGACGTAAAAATGTATCTAGTGTAATAATTATGAGAAATGATTATTAGTTGATGCAAGATTTATTTGTTCCCTATCACCAACATCTATTGGTAAAATGTTGGGTTAAAAATCCACCTAAGAAAGAAAATGATTTGAATAATTGGTTCATAAACTTGGTTGAGACTGTTGGAATGAAAGTTGTGGCAGGACCGACTAGTGTATATGTTTCCGACCCTGGTAATGAGGGATTAACAGGTACTGTCACACTCGCAACCTCACATGCATCAATTCACATTTGGGATAACATAGAAGTACCGATGCTACAGTTTGACATTTACAGTTGTAAGTGTTTCACTTTAGAACAAGTGATGGAGTGTTTTTCACCTTGGGGGTTGATTAAAGCAGAGTGGGTTATGATTGACAGAAACGATAAACCAACTGTTGTATCTGAGGGGGTTTGGGAATAATCAAACCATTTCGTAATTGGTCTGTACAAGATGCTCACTTTACTTCATGGTTATTGAAAGATGCTTTTTGGTGTCTTAAGTTACCCATGTTTGCTGCTTTCATGATTTTACCCACAACCATTTTGACAATATATTTGTTTGTAACCGAAAAGGGAAACAGAAAAACTAATTTTGTATTAAGTTGTTGGGTGTTTATGAATGTGTTTTGGATGTTACACGAACTTTATGGGACACCATTTTGGGTTATAATTTTTTTCATGGCTGGTGGGATAATTGGTTCCATTTATTCTATATTTAGATAAGTTTGTCATTTGCAAAAAATTTTGTATATTTGATTTGTTGGACAACAACAATAAAATATTATAATCTATGCAGTCAACAATTAATTTACGTGAGTGTGATTCAATAAAATGTGAATCATGTGAGGGAATATACTTCAAAGAAGTTTCAATTCTAAAAAAGGTTTCGAGATTTCAAATTCCAAATGCTGTTGAAGACCAAACAGTTCCGATTCCTGTTTATATGTGCAACTCATGCGGTCATGTAAACCAAGGTGCAAACCCGTTCGAAGAAAGTCCTAAACAAATAATATGATAAACAAGATAGTCCATTTCTCAGACCTACACGTTAGGTTATTCAAGGAACATGACTTATATCGTAAAGTATTGAACCAAGCCTTCAGTGAATGGAGGTCAATACAACCCGATAGAATAGTGTTTACAGGTGATTTAGTACATTCTAAGAATCAAATGACACCAGAGTTGGTAGAGTTCATTGCATGGGTTCTTACCGAGTGTGCAAGTATTACAAAAACAATATTGATAATAGGTAACCACGATTTCTTGGAGAATAACAATGAAAGGTTAGACGCTTTATCACCGGTGATAGATTCTTTGAAAAATCCTAACATTATATTTTTCAAGAACCGAGGTATATACGAGGATGAAAATGTAAATTGGTGTGTATTTTCTCTAATGGACCACAATATACCTCCTGATATTGTCAAGAACGGACATACTAATATAGGTTTATTCCATGGTCCTGTACAAGGACTAACTACAGATATTGGTTATAAGTTCGACGATGGATTCGATACAAGTAAGTTTAAGGGTTGTGATTTAGTTTTGTGTGGGGATATTCATAAAAGACAAATCTTCAATATACCTGGTGGAAAGAAGGCTTATATGGTTGGTTCAACGATTCAACAGAACTTCGGAGAGACAACCAAGAACCACGGATATGGTGTTTATGATATTTCAACAGATGACTATGTTTTTATCGACTTACCAAATCCAAAACCATTTCTTTCTTTTTACATCAACTCGTTTGACCGAATAACTCAAGGAACAGAAAAACTTCTTAACTATTGATATGGATGTTAAACTTTCTTTATTGAACTCGGAGTATAAAGAACTTACTGATTACTGTAACCTTAATGATTTACTAATTAGTGAAGTAGTTAAAAAGTCCTATAAAAGTGGATTCAACATTGAAAGATATGGTCTTTTGAATGGTTCACAACCCACAAACGAGGTTGTAAAAGAAGTTATCAAAGAGGTTCCTGTTCAGGTCATAGTTGAAAAAAAGGTAGAAGTTATTAAAGAAGTTCCTGTTGAGGTTATAGTTGAAAAAACGGTTGAAGTTATCAAAGAAGTACCAGTTGAAAAAATAGTTGAAATAATAAAAGAAGTACCGTTACCACCTATAGAAACCAAAGTAATTGAATATGTCGATAAAGAGGTAGTTAGGGAGGTTCCTGTGGAAAAAATTGTCACAAAAATAGAATATATTTGTGACAACACTCAGACAACCGAACTGTTGTTAAAAATACAACAGTTGGAACAAAGGGAACCTGAAAAAATTGAAGTAATAAAGGAAGTACCTGTAGAAATTGTTAAAGAAGTTATAGTGGAGAAGATGGTTGGTGATGACTCAAAACAAAAAATGTTGGAACAAACATTACAAACATTAAGGTCAGATTTGATAAATAGGGATAAAAAAATTAAAGAATTGGAGGAGATTATTCAGTCCTTCGAAAAATATAAACAGAACGTTGGGGTAGTATACCTTAGGGGGTCTAACCTTGACGAAACTTTATTCAAACAATAATATATGACACAGTTATTTTTATGGGTATTGTTGGCTTACGGGATGAGCAACATACTGGTTTATGGTAGTATTTTTTCAGGTCCAAGGGACCTCATAAACAAATGGGCGGCAAACGAGTTCACACCTTTCCAAGGGTTTTGGGTTTTTTTATCAGACATGTTGAAATGTATGATGTGTGCACCAACTTGGGTTGGATTTTTGTTTGGACTTTTCTTATATTCACCAGTACATGAAATACTTGGAGTACATCCATACGCGTCTTGGTTTTTCGATGGTATGTTAGCTTCTGGTGGTACGTGGGCAATTAATTCTATTATAGAGTGGTTCGAACAAAATAGACCACAACAAAATCATTAATAAACAATAAAACAAATACTAATGGCGAAATCAAAAGTTAGAGATGGTGTAAAAGCTCACAGAAAGAGAGTTGAGGCGAGGAATCAAAAACTCAAATCAGCACAAAGCAAAATGCAAAAACTATTCAATGAAGCAATGCAAAAAGAAATCGAAGAATTGAAAAAGAAAATGGAAGAAGCCTCAGGTACAACTGAAAACGTCGAAGCGTAATGACTTGGGATTTATTTAATCCAATACCAAATTTTAATTATAACAATATGTCTAAAAACATAGACCCATCAGTTTTAGAGAACCCATATGTTCAAATAATTTGGGAAGATACACCTGAAAACTTTACACAAGAAAGAATAAAGTCTGTGAAACAATACTTCATGAAGAAGTATGTTTCTACGAATGTAAATGTTATTACAAAGGTAAAGTCAACTGAAGAAACACAACAAACTATTGATGTTGCGGTCAATATAATGGATAAAAATTATCAAAAAGAACTAATCAGGTCATTACTTCAAACTAAAGGACTTGAAGAACAATTTGATAATATAATGAACATTGACAATGCGGTTGAAAATAAAATGATTGCAGAAGACAATGATGTGTCTCCATTCAAAAGATGGTATATTAAAAAGATAGAGTTCTCGAATTTTCTTTCTTATGGAGAAAACCAAGTTTTGGATTTCGACAAGTGTAACGGTATAACTGTGGTTGAATCCAATCCACCTAACTTCGGTGGTAAGACTGTGTTGACGGTAGACCTTTTGATGTTTCTTTTTTTCAATACTACAACTAAAACAAATAAAGCGGAAGAAATATTCAATAGGTTCTCCGATAAGAACAAAGTAAGTGTTAGAGGAGAGATTTTGATAGATGGTGATGAATATATTATAGTTCGTCAAGTCGAGAGGAAGAAGTCCAAGACAGGGGAATGGAATGTTAAAACAGACTTAGACTTCTTCAAAAAACTTGCTGACGGTCAGTTACAGAACTTTACAGGAGAACAAAGGAAGGAAACCGAGGAGTTTATTAAGAAGTCAATAGGTACTATGGATGACTTCCTAATGACTATCTTGACAACAGCATCCAACTTGGAAGAATTGTTGGAGTCCAAGCCTACGGCCAGAGGTCAAGTATTATCTAGATTTTTAGGATTAGAGTTCCTTAAAAAGAAAGAAGAGTATGGTAAAGAGATTTATTCGAAATACTCGAAAGGAATGTTGTCAAATGTATATAACACCGAAAATCTAAAACAAGAGATAACTTCTCTGGCTGAAGCCATAGGAGACCTTAATAATGGAATCAAGAACGCAAATACAGGTATTTTTGACGTGGATGAACGATTACAGAAAGGACAGGAATACAAAGAAAACCTACTCAAGACAAAGTTCAATGACTTGGACCAAGAGTTAGTCATTCTAAACCCAACATCGTTGGACAATGAAATTTTGGACGCTTCAAATAGAATAAACGATATAAAGAAAAAAATATCTGAAATCAAGATTATCGAACCGAAAGAATTCTATCATGAGGACAAACATGATGAGATTAAAGATTCGATGAGAAAAACTAATAGTGAACTAGTACTCGCACAAAATAAGGTAGATGAAATAGAGAAACTCGTGAAACAGTACGGAGATGGGATTCAATGTGAACATTGTGGTATAAAATTGATGGAGGCGGCGCTAACAAAGAAAAAGATAGACGAATTGGGGGAATGGGAAGAAAAAGTAGACCAACTATCTAAAAAATGGAAAGACCTTGAATATAAGGAAAAATCTTATACGCAACTCAAAAAAGACTTTGATGAATACGAAAGAAACAAACTTGTAAAAGAAAAACACGAAGCAACTTTAGAATCAGGAAATCTAAAGTTCGAGCAACTTAAAGATAAGAAAAAGAGATATGAGGAAGTTCAGGATAAAATCAAGAAGAACAAAGAAATTGATTCACAGTTGATGAAAGCAACTATGAGAATCGATGAGTTGATTACCGAAAAGAGGGGATATGAAAGAACAATAACATCGAATCAGGTTAGTATCAAAAACTTTCAAGACAAAATATCCAAGAACAACGAAATCATTACCAAAATTGGAGAAGAGTTCGAAACAGAAAAAATATACAAGATATATCTTGATGTCTTTGGTAAAAATGGTATCACCAAAATAATCATGAAAACCATGATGCCTATCATAAATCAAGAACTCCAATGGTTATTGATGGACTCGTGTTATTTCAACTTAGAAATTAGGATTAGTGACAAGAACGAGGTTGAATTTATTATGATAGATAACTCGACTGGTGTAGAAAAACTTATGACAAGTGGAAGTGGTTATGAAAAAACAATTGCTTCACTTGCTTTGAGAGCTGTTCTATCCAAAGTTTGTTCTTTACCTAAACCGAATGTTATGGTTATGGATGAGGTATTTGGTAAAATATCTAATGATAATCTTGAACTAGTTGGTGAGTTTTTCGTCAAAATAAAAAGTTATTTTGAAAAAATATTTCTCATAAGTCATAATCCTTTGATTGGTAATTGGGGGGATAATATTGTACGAATAACCAAAACAGAAAATATTTCAAAAGTCTCACAATAATGTGGGACTTTTTTGTTATATTTGCACAATGAAAAAAGGATATCTTTACTTAGCAAGTGATGGAATACAGGATTACAAAAAGTTTGGAATAACTGAGAACTTGGACCGTCGATTGATTAGTTATAACACCACAGAACATCTAAGGCCAATTTTTTTTGAAAAAGTTTTTGAGTTTGACGATTACTTAACCGCAATGGCGGTCGAGAATACATTGAGAGACCTTCTAAAAAAATATATTACACAAACAAATCATATCGAAACATTTATATGGAATAAAGAAACTGAGTCAATATTCAATAACTTTGTGGTCGGTTTAAATTCAGTTAGTTTCAAAAACGAATACGTTGGAAACTTACAGAATGAAAAATATCCTTATTATGAGAATTTAATAAAATTAATAGAAAAAGGATTAAATAATGGAATCGAAAGAAATATAATTGAACAACTTATAATTCAAACTAAAGTCGGATACTATAGAGAAAATGCACCAAACAGAGTTGTTATGGAAAACCGAGTGAAACATTTGATACAACTTACAGATAGGGAGTTATGTTGGGATAATAAACCTAGAATTTTGGATAGAATGTCTAGATTATATAATTTCGAAGAACAATTGAATAAAATAATAGAGAATGCAAATATTTTTACCATACCCCGATTTTAGAAAGTCTTTACAAACTTTGGATAACAAAAGATTAGGTAAACAGAGAGTAGAAACTTATCAAATTATATCGGCTATAACCCGGAGACCAAAGTTAGATGGTACACCATATAAGGGTTGGTTAAACCATCCATGTACTGTTATGTGGAAAGATTATGTCGACGCTCTCAAAGTATATATGAATATTTCAATCGAAGAATGGATTGGTCGAGGTTTCCAAAACACAATGGCAATTGAGACTATTCCAAAATTGATTACATATCCACCATTTATTGGAAATGAAAGATTCCACTCATCCCATCGAGCTAATCTTTTGAAAAAAGAACCTGAATTCTATTCGAAATATGGGTGGACCGAAGACCCTTCAGACCCCTATGTTTGGCAAGACAAAGAAGGTAAATGGTACGAACAACATTCAGGAAAAAAAGGAAGACTATATTATGAAGAAACTTACGTTTAAGAAAGAAGGTGTTGAAAATAAACCAATTAAATATTGGGAAATGAGAGATGGTACTTGTATTGCAATGTACCAAGGAAATAGAGGTACAAACCCACAACTTGATTTTGTGGTCAAGTATCTTGCAGAAGGTAAAAGACTCAGAGCCCCATCACATACTCATTGGATAGTTGATTTATTAATAAAATCAGAAAGTGCTAAATCACAAGTATTAGGATTTGTCAACGATTGGTTAGATGAGTATATGAGCATGAGCCCATTTGTTAATGTTGAGGAAAGAGACAATTATGAATTGCAAAAGTTGTCTAAATTCGATAAAAAGTATTCTGCATTAGGAATGTTTGGAGAATATAAAGTGGATTTTTTATCCACATTAATTGAATTGTTTATCAAGTGTGAAAAACAATCTCCGAACGCATTCATGTTCAAAAATATGTTAATATTGGTCAAGGAATACTGTGAGGGTAAAAAAGATTTTTATCAGGTAATTTCACATTCTAAACGAGTTTAATCCTATCTTTGTTAAAATTAAGGTATGAAAAATTATTTACTGACAGTTTTTGGTGATTTTGATAGTGAAATAGTCAATGATATTGCTATGAATATGTCACCTGTTGTTGATTCACCACACTTAAAGTTTCAGTTTACACAAGGAGCGTCTTTATTCCATTTCGCATCAGAAGTCGACCAAACAGACGTACACGAGTTTCTATGTGGAGTACTATATTCAATTTCATCAATGTTCATTTTGACAGAAATTACTGACAAGGTGTCAGTCAACATGCCCAAAAAGTATTCTGAGCAATTCTTTAACTTGGAAACTAATGACGATTCGGTTGAAGATATTGAGGATTCTGATTCAGAAGATGAAGATGGTAATTTTGTGGCATTACTTTTGGATAACATAAAGTCCAAAGTACCTAAACCATCATTAGATACTTTATTGGAAAAAATAAAGTCTCAAGGAATTGGTTCCCTTAGCCCATTTGAAAAAGACGTTCTTAACGAATATTCTAAATAATATAATATGAAAGAAAAATCAACTATTCCGATTAATCAAGAAGAAATTTCAGTTTACCTTAAAGATATTAGGAAACTAAAGGTTATGACTGTCGAGAGAGAGAAGGAGCTTGCAAAGCTTATGCTTTCAGGTAATCTTTCTAAATTGGAAAAAGAGGAGATTAAACAGGAAATATTGGAAGGTAATCTGAGGTTTGTTATTACTGTAAGTAAACAATATCAAAATCAAGGACTTGACTTGTCTGACCTCATTGCTGAAGGTAATTATGGACTTCTTAAGGCAATAGAGAACTTTGATTGGTCTAAGAATCTAAGATTCATTTCATATGCTGTATGGTGGATTAGACAGTCCATACTTCAATCGTTGAATGAAAATTCAAGAACTATTAGGTTCCCTGTAAACGTAGTACAGGAACTACAGAGGGCTAAGAAAGAACAAGAAGTTACTGGCCAAGACTTGGATGACAAGTATGTTAATTTACCTTATACTGTTGACTTAGATAGTCCTTTGAATGAAGAGGGTGATACCCTTATGGATGTTATTATAAATAAAGACGTTGAAAGTCCTGATTCGGGTTTTAACACTACAGAAACATTAAAAGATAAGTTATTATCCATGTTAAATGTTTTAGATGAGAGAGAAAGAATAATTATCGAGGATTACTTTGGACTTTCAGGAAACACAAGAACCTTGGAAGATATTGGAACTGACTTTGATTTAACTAAGGAAAGAGTAAGACAAATCAAAGAAAAAGCGTTAAGAAAGTTAAGAAATGAGTCAGGTTCTCTATTCGACTATCTATAATCTTAAAAGTTTGATGTATTTATTAAAAAAAGAAAAAATGAAAAAGTTTATTCAAGAAAATTTTGTGACAATTGTTTTAGTAATTTCTTTACTATCCTTCTTCAAAGGTTGTAGTGATTCAAGAGAGTTGTCCAAGATAAAAAATGAAATCAAAGAAAT